>Ga0308157_10000169_pt1 | contig 270420 bp, 229 predicted proteins | sample PhyBR1_FD_201035 | JGI IMG/M metagenome (GOLD analysis project Ga0308157, IMG submission 201035) | Phyllosphere microbial communities from UC Gill Tract Community Farm, Albany, California, United States - DLSLB.R1 | ecosystem: Host-associated > Plants > Phyllosphere > Unclassified | place... | reverse complement strand
AATACAACACCTTCAGACCTCACAGCTGTTTAGGAGATTTGACACCGGAAATGTTTATCGAAAAACAAATCAAAACAGCGGAATTTTCTACTTTAGAGCACTCCTAAATTCGGGGAGAGGTCACTAATGATACAATAGAATTGGAGATTTTATATATCAAATATTCATAAAATAAAAAAGAGACTCACCCTCGGCTGGTAAGCGTATTTAAATATTACTTGGAGTACTTATCCAAATTCTTCTGATCCGGCTCAATATGTTCACATTAAAGTTATTTGAATTCTTATCATTTAATAGGTTAATATTATAAAACAATGATTACAGTTTTTACCCCAACATTTAATAGAAAGGATACCTTACTAAGGTTATACACTTCTTTGTTAAAGCAAACATTTAGAGACTTTGAATGGATAGTGCTAGATGATGGAAGTACGGACGATACTGAAGATTTAATTAGGAACTGGGCGCTAGAAGGGGAAATTTTAATTAAATATCATAGAGTAAAAAATGGTGGAAAGCATAGGGCAATAAACAAAGGGCTTGAAATTGCCAATAGAGAGCTTTTCTTTATTGTTGATAGTGATGACTATTTATTGGAAAATAGTCTTCATTTGATACTCAAGTATTACTATCCAATTAAAGATAATGATTCTATAATTGGTGTGACAGGTTTTAGAGTATATCCTGATGGTAAACTCATTGGGGGGAAGAAATTTCCTAATCATATCACCGATTCTAATTTAATAGAGAGGAGATCCAGATACAAAGTGACAGCAGATTTAGCTCAAGTTTTTAAAACAAAAATATTTAAAGAATTTTTGTTTCCTAATATTCCTGATGAAAATTTTGTAGCAGAGTCGATAGTTTGGAACAGAATGTGTATTAGCTATAGTATGAGATATTTTAATGAAGCAATTTATGTGGGCGAATACCTAGAAGGAGGCTTGTCTAATAATAGTGTTCGGAATAGGAGGAAAAATTCTCAATATTCAACTCTATTGTATAAAGAGCTTGTTTCGAATCCGCTCGCTGGAATAAAGTTAAAATTAAAATCTGCTACCAATTTCTGGCGATTCGGATTTTACCGAAATAAGAATATATTTAAACTTTTTCGGGAAATAAAAAATTACAAATATTCAATAATATGTCTTTTCGCTGGATTATGTTATTACATAAAAGATAGCTTTAAAGACGAAATTAACATTAAGACATTAAATAAAAGGAAATGATATAAATATTTTTTAATTGATTCAGATAAGAATATAGATTTTCATCGTCAGAGTTTTCTTTGAAACTGATATGTTCTCTAACTTAATATTAGAAAATTGGTATAAAAAATAACTACTTTTGTAATATATTTGATCGATTTTAATGAATAACAAGATACAAAATATATTCTTACAGCTTTTACAAGTGGGATTGTGGCAGAAGACTTTGCACAAATTTACAACTTCTATTTCTCCGGAAGAGTGGGCAGAAATTTATTCTTATGCAACAATTCACACAGTAGAGGGTGTAATTTTTGACAGTTTCCCGTTACTTTTAGATTATCAATTACCGCCACAATCGTTACGTATAAAATGGGCTGTTAGAATTGATCAAATTGAACGTCATAATGATAAGATGAATGTAATTATATCAACTCAATTTAATTCTTTTACTAATTTAGGCTTAATTCCTATATTGCAGAAAGGACAAGGAGTTGCCAATTGTTATATCAATCCTAATCACAGAGTATGCGGTGACATTGATTGGTATTTTGAAAATAATGGATATGCAAAGGCTAGAGAATTTTTAAAAAAAGAGAATATGCCGTTCAATGATACTGCAGGTTTTAGTCTCGAATATAATTTTAATGGTATCCCAATCGAACACCACAAACACTTGTTTGATCTGCGGAATCCTTTAAAATCGAATTATTTAAAAGCAATTCAAAAAAAATATAGCAATAAAAAACAAATTGTAAATATTAATAATACACCCGTTGAAATTCTAAGTCCAGAATTACATATCTTACAAGTTAATGTGCATATATTAAAACATATGATTTCATTTGGTATTGGTATGAGACAAATTTGTGATGCAGCGCGTTTGTATACATATTATAAAGAGAGTCTGAATAATGACCTATTAAAAGACATGTATAAAAAAACTGGCATTATTAAATGGATACACGTATTACATCATTTACTCGAAACTCAAATTGGCCTAAATAAATTGGATTTACCATTTTCTTATCCTCTCAATACAAATTCTGATTGGATGCTGGCGGAAATTTGGCATGGAGGAAATTTTGGTTATCATGACAGACGTTTTGCTGATGGCAAAATAATAAGAACAATTTCGGTACACCCCGATGGAGCAAGAAGACTGTGGAACAACTTCCAACGTTATTTTCCTTTTGCACCCCAAGAAGCGATATTTTTCCCAATTATGAAACTTTATTCCAGATATATAGGAATTGACAGAGATTAATTAATGTAAGCAACTATGCTAGACAATATTAGCACAATCGCTTACTATTATAATTAAAAACCAAACTATCGTAGCTAACAAAGTTAGCTGTTTTTAAAAAGCTGGTTGATCGAAGTTTTTATTCGTTGAAGTTCACTCTCTAACAAATTAGACCCTGAAGGTAGACATAGTCCATCTTGAAATAAATTTTCCGATATTGTACCACCATAATAAGAAGAATCTTTGAATATTGGCTGGATGTGCATTGGTTTCCAAAGAGGTCTAGATTCGATATTATCTTCTAATAAATGTAATCGCAGATCTTCTCTACTAAAACCAGCCTTATCTGGGTTAATAGTAATAGCGGAAAGCCAATGATTGGAATAATAATCATTTGATGGTTCCAATAGGACCTCTACCCCATTAATGTTAGTAAATATATCAACATAAAAATTGGTCATACTTCGACGCGCTTGAATTCGGCTTTCCAGCACTTCCATTTGTCCACGTCCAATACCAGCACAAATATTCGACATTCTATAATTATAACCTATGTTAGAGTGCTGATAATGTGGGGCGCTATCTCGTGCTTGAGTCGATAAAAAAACTACTCTGTCTTTATCTTCTTGCGTATGGCAAGCAAGGGCTCCTCCTCCTGAAGTCGTTATAATTTTATTTCCGTTAAAACTCAATACACCAAATCGGCCAAATGTTCCACAAAGCTTCCCTTTATATGATGAACCAAGAGCTTCCGCAGCATCTTCGATTAATGGAATTTCGAATTCATTTGCTACACCTAGTATCTCATCCATTTTTGCTGGCATGCCATAAAGATGAACAACAATTATGGCCTTAGGTTTTTTACCATTTCGAATTCGATCTCTAATAGCCTCTCGTAAAGCCACAGGACACATATTCCAAGTATCTTCTTCTGAGTCAACGAACACAGGCTTAGCACCTTGATAAGCAATAGGATTAGCTGAGGCAGAAAAAGTCATTGATTGACAAATTACCTCATCGCCATACCCAACTCCACATTCAATTAATGCTAGATGTAAGGCTGCAGTCCCTGCTGATAAAGCTGCTACTTTAATACTTGAACTTAAGAAATTCTCTAAATCCTTCTCGAATCCATTCACATTTGGACCTAAAGGCGCAACCCAATTATTTTCGAACGCTTCGTGAATGTACTTTAATTCACTTCCCCCCATATGTGGAGAAGACAGCCAAATTTTATCAGACATATTTATAATCTATTTATTTTTAATAATTCTTCCTGGATTACCTACTACTATACAACCATCTGGAATATCTCTAATTATAACTGCCCCAGCGCCGATAGTAACCCAATTCCCTATTGTAATTCCCTGGATCACACATGCCCCAATACCTACATGTGTTCCTTCCCCAATCCGAACATTACCTGCTAACGCAGCGTTAGGAGATATATGAACAAAATCCTTAATTATACAATCATGGTCTATAGATGCATTTGTATTTATTATACAATGATTGCCAATATGCGTGTCTACATTTATACTAACTCCTCCCATGATTACCGTTCCTTTGCCAATCTCACATCGCGATGATATATTTGAAGATCTGTGAATAAGTTTTAGATAGGTATACATTTTATTTTCTTCAGTTATTCGCTTTCTGATCTTATTATCGCCAATGGTAATACAAATCTCTGAATTTTCTTCTGGTAGATCATGTAGAACTGAATATCCGCAAATTTCTATTTTCGTTATATCGTTATCAATAAAACCTTCAATTTCTAAATTACAACTTTCGCATATTTCTGCAACAACCTTCCCGTGACCACTTGCTCCAAATAGATACATATTTTAAGGTGTTAATTATTTCCTCTAAAAGCCTCGGTAGTTACATGTCCATCGGCCGATATTCCCTCTTTCTTAAAAACCTTTTTTATAGTTATAAAAAAAATTTTAAAATCTAATAAAAACGAAATATTATCAACATACCAAACATCTAGTTCAAATTTCTCCTTCCAAGAGATCGCGTTGCGGCCATTTACTTGCGCCCAACCTGTTATTCCTGGTTTTACTTCATGCCTACGTTTTTGATCGTCATCATACAAACCGAGATACTCTATAAGTAAGGGCCTTGGTCCGATAACAGACATATCTCCTTTAAGAACATTTATTAGCTGAGGGATCTCATCAAGAGATGCTTTTCTAACAATAGAACCTATATAGGTCATTCTTTTGTCATCAGGAAGAAGACTTCCCAAACAATCCCTTTTATCGTTCATCGTTTTAAACTTGATAATCTTAAAAATTTTAGCATTGAGACCGGGTCTACTTTGTAAAAAAAATGGTTTCCCATTATTAGCAAAATAAAGACATATTGTAGTTATTACAAATAGCGGGCTTAAAATAACTAAACCAATTAATGCGGTTGAAAAATCTATTAGTCTCTTAAAAAAAAATCTATACATTTCAAAATATGCTAAAGTTACTTTTCTATTATTTTTTTGTAGATCTCAAGTTGCTCCGTCCAAATAAATTCTCTCTGGAAATATTTAACAACGCGATCTCTACCATTTTCACCTAATAACTTCCTAAAATTAGCATTGCCTACCATCTTTAACAATACATTATAAAGCTCATTTTCATCTCTTGCCTTCGCTAGCAAACCTGTTTTATTATGAATAATGGTGTCTTTCAATCCCGGAATATCAGCTACAACGACTGGTAACTCCATTGCCGCCGCCTCTATACTTACATTTCCAAATCCTTCTCGGTAGGAATACAAAACAAAACAATCCATTGCCGGAAATGCGATCTCAATATTTTCCATATAATTAAGGATAATCACATCCGGATTTGTTTTCATTTCATGAATTAAATCTTTATCCAATTCATCCCCGCTCTCAAAACTTCCAATTAACAATAATCTAATATTAGAATAACTCTTTCGCAAATAACAGAAAGCATGGTAAAGTTCTTTAATACCTTTATCGGAAACCAATCTACCAACATACCCAATCACTACATTGCTATCATTCAAACCATTTTCTTTACGAATCTTTTGAGCAGCGATTTCTATTTCCGAAGTTCGAGTGAACCTCTTCAAATTAATTCCATTACTACTACCTTCTCCAATAACAATAGCTTTTTCTTTTATCAAAATTCCCTTCGCAATAGAATGATTTTTTAAAGAAGGAGACACAACAATAACTTTATCAGCAATTTTACAACTTAAATATTCAGTGAATTTTACAATTCTATATTTTAAACCCCGTAATGTATCTGAGCGTAACCCTCTTAATGTAAATATCGTTTTGACTTGTCCATAGAATAAGGATGAGATACAATAAATAAGACCAGCTTTTGGTGTACTGCAATTTATAATATCAGGTTTGATAGTTTTAATAAGCTTAACCACCTTTATTATTGATTTTATATCCTTTAAAAAACTAATTTCTCTTTCTAAATTAACAGGATGAAAAACTCCACCTTCTAACTCAACTTGTCTTTTTGTCGTTTCGCAATAAGATGAACAAAAATGAACTTCATATCCATTGGATGTTAGAAAATTAATCTGCCCTTCAATTAATCTATAACTTAAAGACGATGTAACAGCAATTATTATCCTCATTTGTATGTTAACATTAACACATATCAACGTATTTATCCGACCAATATTACAATAATTCTACTTAATTTGGATCGTTCTGCTTCTCAGTTCAGACTTTAACTCGTTTTCTCTTTTTAAATCTCTTTTATTTTTTTTATATATCGTAAAACTCTCCATTGTCATTTTTGGATTAAACTTCTGTATACTACCTGTTTTGACAGGGATCTGGTTTGAATGGGAGACAAAGTTATTTACTCTAATTTCTCCTGTCAATTTTTCGATACTACCTTTATATGTTGATCGAGCTCCTCCTATAAAGAGTCCAGTTTTAGAATTAAAATCAGTACAATTATCAATCAAAATTGAAACTCTCTTAGATCTCTTACCCAAAAAATGAGATGAAACATACTTTATACCCACTTCAGCGTTATTTCTAGTCTGAACTTTTCTTAATGTTATATCTTCTAAATGCTGCTCATTATTATTGGGTTCGATATCGATCCCCGCCATCGGTAAGGTACCATTAGTATTTTGGATAGTTATATCCTCCACCAATATTCCTTTCACGCTAATTATAGAAATACCATTTCTCCTATTATTATCTATGAGGCCTCCTTTAATCACAATATTTCTACATGAAAAATCAGAAATTTGATAGTTCTTTCTCTCCACATGAAGAATTTCTCCAACATAAATCCCATCCCCCCAAAAATTCGACACTTTGGGATTGAAAACTTTAATATTCGCTGAAGATAAAATATTTATTCCCATTCCCCACTCTCCCTTAGTACCTAAATGTTTATCCCTATCACCAATTAATCGAGGATTATTTAAAGTTACATTTCTAACGTTCACAATATTAATTAACGCATACCTCTCACGATTGTTAGGCTTCATCAACAACTTAGAGTTTATAGGAAAATTTACCTCTTGATCATTTTTAAGAAATAAGCCCTTTTCATTTATTAAAATAGGGAAATTTGGGAAAGAAATTATTGTATTTTCATTTATCCCTTTTTGTAGATAATTTGTGTAATCCACAGTTCCATCTTTCACAAAACCTTTCGGGAGGTATCTTGTTAAATCTACGTTATTAAAGCTGGGAGCGGCGTGACCTACAGAAGTAAATATTAATAAAGCAACAACTAAGAAATATACTCTATATAGAACCTCATCGCTCTTTAAAACACTTTGTTTCTTCATTTCTTTTTCCATTATTAATCATTAAAAAATTAAACAACACCTTTCTTTTTTGTTTTCTTAATATACATATTAAGTAAAATCCCTATAGGTACAGCAAAAAAGGTAGTTATTTTAAAATCATTGTTTCTGAAAAACCCTTTATTTGCGAATAGACAACTACTAACATAATGGATTGCATTCCTGAACTTTTCAGCAAATGAACTTGACAACCTCATTCTCTCATGCCGATAGTACATAAAAGAATTTGGAGATTTTCTGAACTGGCTATATTTATTCTTAGACAATCCATCATCCATATATTCTACAATGCACAACGGCTTATTAACAATCCATAAACTATAATCTACGTCTATTAAACGATACAAATAACCTGGGGCAGGGAACTTTTCTCCAGAAAAGGATGGATAAGGAGGGTATTTATTAAGAACGCTAGTCTTGTAAACAAATTTTTTATCCCCTTTAACATTTAACTTATCAAAATCACGATATTTAATTCGATCAGTATTTGAAGGAAAGCCAGTTCCAACTAGCGATCCATCTTTAAAGATATCCAGCCCGACCATTCCCCCAATGTCTGAAAAATTTTTAACCGTCTCCCACTCTTTTAGAATATCATCTACAGCGGTATCTGTTAAATAATCATCGGAATCAATACATACACAAAGTTCAGAGTCTATTATACTATGGGCAAAATTTAACTTGGCCATTTTTCCCTCATTCATCTGCTTATAATAGTCGATCTTGAATGTAGATTTGGATTTCCAATCTAAAACTAAATCTGCAGTATTATCATTAGAGCCATCATCAATAATTAACCACTGAAAATTTGTTCTTTTTTGTCTAACCAAACTTTCATACAATTGTGTCAAACAATACGCCCGATTATATGTAGGTGTATAAATAGTTAACAGATCGTCTTTATATAACTTATTCATCTTACCACTATTATTAAATTACGAGTACTTTATAAGCTTTCAACATAAATACAATGAAAATTATTATACTAAGATTGATTCGCGCATAATTTATTTTTATTAAAGGGTTATTTAGTAATGGAAATAACAAAATAATTGGAAGCATGAACTCTGCTAAATAGCCTAAACGACTTCCAAACTGACTGTTAATCAAAATGATATAAGGTATATGTATGAGCATATATGCATTGACCAACCACGTGTAAAACCCATCTTTATATTTTAGAATCAATATATTATAAACACCAAGCACCACAGGAATAAATCCAAAGATTACAAAATTAAGCCAAAAAACTCTATCACCATCATTATTAGCATAACTGCCAATTCTAGCCTCGAAAAGGCCCAAGTTTTGCACTAAAGTTATGATCACATTTATTTTAAGTATCCCTAGAACAATACTAATCAACCATGCTATAAAAATTACTTTAGTGTTTTTTATAAATCTTGTTAAGATAAAACAAAATAATGGTACTAATAGGGATATATGAAATAGAACACTTAAAATAAAAAATGAAGCTGTTTTCCATTTCATACCCCTCTCATAATATAATCCTAGTCCTGCTAAAAAAAGTGACGACGCCACACCGCTCCTCATTACATTAATACCCGAATTGATAAAATAAGGTGATATAATAAATACTAAAAAGGGTAAAAAATAGTTTTCCTTAAATATTTTCCTCAAACCATAGAGCGCTCCAAAAACATAGATAAAAGCACACAAGAATAATAAAGTAGAAAACTCAAAAAATCTAGATAAAATATAGGAGAGAAAATCGTAAAATGGATCCTTACTTATTTGAAAGCTAGAAGAATATTTATACTCCAAAAAATTCTGTTCATAGCGGAATGTATCGACTCCAATATTTATATCTCTACTTCCTAAATAATAAATAGTAAAGAAAGCAAAAATATAGACAGCAAATTTTATAATTGCTTGCCAGGAAGTACGTCTACTATAACTTAAAACGGAAATTAGTATTATAAAACTTATAAAAGCTATAAAATAATAATAATATTTTTGGATATAAAGAAGATCAAGCATTAACTAAAATAAATTTTATTGAACAATTTAGTATTGAACATTCTTGCTGCCATTTTGAATTTAAAATCTAAGTTTGGAACATTAATAGGATAGAGATTTAAATCCTTTAATTTATCCACAAAGGGCTTAATTTCCTCATAATTTAACTCATCCTTTTTCATCCTTAAAAAAATTGAAATATTCAATTGTTCAACTTTTTTTGTAATCCCGGCATATTCCTCGCTAATCTTACTAAATTTATCTCTATGAATATTCAAATGATTCAATACAGTTATTAAATCATTTAAAAGCTTTACTCTATGTTCCTTGTTTTTTTTATTGACTGTAGAATTATGTCTTACTAGATGATTGTAAACCAAATGTCTTCTATAAGCTATTTTTTTGACATAACTCAAAAATTTAACAATAAACTCCTCGTCTTCATGATATATTCCTTCGGTCAACAATAAATTATTGTCACGAAATATTGAAACTTTATAAAAATATCTCCACATCGAACCTGAAACCACAAATTTTTTCATAAACTTTGCCCCCGAGATTGGCTTTTCTAGCACTGGATAAATGTCTTCCTTTCCTTTAATTTCAATATAGCTCTCATCAAATGTCCTATTAAAAATGGGAAGCATATCCAAGTCGTTTTTAATACAATAATTCAAAGCATCAGCAAGCGGTCCAGCATCAACAAAATCATCAGAATCTAAACAAAATATATATTTACCTTTTGCTAAATTAAAGCCTATATTTCGAGCAGAACTTTGTCCTCCATTTTCTTTATTTATCAATGTGAGATTTTGAAATTCGGACATTAATCCCTCAACAATGTTTCTACTTGAATCTGTCGATCCATCATTTATCACGATAACTTCATAGTCATTTTTGGGAATTAAGCTATCCATAAACACCGATCTAATACATTTTTCAATGTATAATTCTGTATTAAACATTGCGATAATAATCGATAATTTCATATCTATCTTTTTAAGATTAAATCCAACTTTTCAAACTGATTAATACTTTCTCTTTTTACATTTTCAATATCATATGAATTTCTGGATATCTGACTATCTAAGTTTTCGGGATTGATTAAATGGAAATCCTCCATTTCAATAATCTCACCCTCATAACCAATATCATTCAATACATTGTTCATTTTTTTGCTATAGGCAATGGGATAAATTTCCTGATCAAAAATCATACTTAAAATCATTGAATGAAATCTTCCACAGTACATTTTTTTGATCGAAGAATAGATACTTACAAATTCATCGATTTTACCATTGTAATAAACACGATTTATATTGTTATCATCCACCAAAAGCTTTATTATTTCTTCTATTGTATCCTCATCCCCTTGTTTTTTACAAAAAGAGAAAAAATAAATCTCATAACCTGCTTTCTGATAGGACGAAACGATCTCAGCATATTTTTTGAGGTAGGCATCTTTATTAATTCCATTTCTAGCAGATACAACTGAAAAACCTACAGATTTTTCCTTAGAACTCGATTTTGGAAATTCAAGTCCAAAAACAATATCTGGTCTATAGCGTACATTATCTAAATCGGAAAATAGCTTCCACGATTTTTCATCTCTAAAACAGACATCAGTAGCCTTTGAAAAAATTTGTCTATAATTATTTAAATAGTGGGTATCAGTATATGGTCCAAAATTACATCCCAAAAAAAATATATGTTGAAATTCTCGACCAACTATATTATAATATTCGACGTCAGTATAATATGGCAATGTTTTAGGCTGTATAAAAATCGAGCCACCAATTGACACAAATACATCTGAACTTTCAAAATCATTTAAGTATTGATGTTTTATGAGCTTAACAAGAAGATTCTTATAGCTTGATGGATAAAATGTTCGTCTCAATACACTGGCTACTTTATAAGATATACTTTTTGTTCTCCGGACAAATAAATCTTGACGGATTTCCAAATTGTTATTTTGTCCAAATATAATTTTATACTCATCTCTAGCTCGTAGAATAAACTTTATATTGGGATATCTATCAATTAATATTTTCAGAAATAGATCATCCCCTAAATTTAATTCAGCAAACAATTTTACAAATACATTCATGATTTATTCTTTACATCTTTTGAAAAAAAACCTGTTAAAAACGCTCTTTCTTGGACATTTAGTCCTAAAATTATTATCAGCAGAATACTAACTATAAAAATTAGGGCCGAAGAAAAAACAAAACCTCTCAAACCACTCATTGTCAGTATCGATGGGATACAGAAAGTGTAGATTCCCACACATATAAGAACAATAAGACATATTACTAATATAACATGTCGGAAGTAATAACCAACAGGAAACATTATCATTTTTTTAAGAAAGACTATTCTAAAAGCAAAAGCTAAAATTGACATGGTAATGCTTACATAATACACTATCTCAGGCCTAGCGAATCCTCCTTTTAATAATACATAACTTAACGGAAGATTCAAAAATAAAATAAATCCAACAACTATCTGGTAATATTTAATTTTACCCGTTGCTTGAGCCCCCACCATTAAAGGACCCGACAGACAATCTATACCAATTACAATAAGCGCTAGCCTAATAAACTTATTTGAATATTCTGGTGCATTCACAAGCCATATAGATAAAATATAATCTATATTGTAGTAAAGAGGAAAAAACATTAGTAACACTAAAAAGAATGATAACTTTGAACCTTTACAGATAAGATCATACATTCTCTCCTTATCATCCAGTGCATAACTTTTAATTATTTGAGGATTTAAAGCCGATTGAAAATTAGTAACAAACATAGAAACAGCCGCTTGAACCTGGTTTGTAATCCCATAAGAAGCATTTACAACGGTTCCAAAAAATAAATTTAAAAGCATATTACTTCCTTGATTTCGACAAATGACAGCAATACTACCAAATAAATTCCATCCAGAGTAACTAACCAATTCTCTAAAGTAGTCTACTTCCCATTTAAATTGAAATTTACTTTCCGGGAAGTGTCTCCGACAATATATTTGATAAATAATTCTTACTATAAACGCTACAACAAATGTTAATATCGAATATGTTATAAGCTTTTCTGAGCCAAATACACCTAACATAAAAACAATCATCAACTTTAAAGATGCTTCAATAATACTAACGTAAGCATAGACTTTCATCCGTTCTCTCGCTAATATCAAAGCGTTATATGGGACTTGGACAATCGAAAGCAATAGAGTAAATATTGAAAATTGGTAAATTACATTTACTGCATACAATCTATTTTGAGGAAAAACCATTTTATTGTTAACATACCACAACCCTAATGTTTCTGTCAAAATTAACACAAAAATGGCAATCCCTATATGTATACTTAATGTAGCACAAAAAGTCCTCTTTAATTTTTCAAAATCTCCAAGTCCCAAATCGAATGAAAGATACCTCTGTGTCGCTGTAGCCATCGCGCTGTTCAAGACTCCAAGCATAGCAACAATGCCCCCCACTATACTATAAATACCAAAATCAGAAACTCCCAATTCTTTCAAAACAATCCTGGAAGTATACAGTGTAATTCCGGTAATCAAAAACATTCTGATATACAAAAATAGTGTATTCTTCGCGATTGTTCTACCCCCTGACATATCTCATGTTTACTAACTTTAAATGCATTTTATTGTTCTTCTTTTAAATATAAAACTTACTACCAGAGGCTTTCAACTAGCATCGACATGAAAATTCATACAAAACCTCTTTCACCTTTTATGAAAAAAGCATTAAGATCTATTATAACCTTCCATCGACTAGACTTCTATCTAAACATGCTTTAATATCGAACACAACAGATTTAGCATTTTTCAAAACAGAAAGATCCATTGTTAGAAACTCTTGATGGGAAACAGCAACAACAATAGCATCATATCTATTATTTGGAGATAATTCTGTTCTAATGCTTACTCCATATTCGTGTTCTACTTCTTTTTCATCCGCCCAAGGATCATAAATATCTACATTAACTCCATATTCTTTAAGCTCACTATACACATCTACAACCTTCGTATTTCTTACATCCGGACAGTTCTCCTTAAAAGTTACACCAAGAATTAATGCTTTAGCACCACTTACTGGAATATCTTTTTTGATCATCAATTTGACCACTTTAGATGCGATAAATTCAGCGACAGAATCATTCACACGTCGTCCCGATAAAATTACATCGGGATGATAACCCAACTGTGTTGCTTTATGAGCGAGATAATATGGATCAACGGATATACAATGCCCCCCAACCAAACCTGGTTTATATTTTAAGAAATTAAATTTTGTTCCAGCGGCTTCCAATACATCGTTAGTATCTATTCCAATCCGATCAAATATTAAGGCCAACTCATTTACAAATGAAATATTAACATCTCTCTGTGCATTTTCAATTGCTTTCGAAGCTTCTGCAACTTTTATATTCGCGGCCTTATGCGTACCAGCTTTGATAATTGTTCTATACAATTGGTCCACTTCCTCTGCTACCTCCGGATTTGAGCCTGAAGTTACTTTTTTAATTGTTGTTAATGTGTTTACCTTATCCCCTGGCACAATACGTTCGGGTGAATACCCTACAAAAAAATCCTTATTAAAGGTCAAACTAGAATACTTTTCTAAAATTGGAACACAATCTTCCTCAGTACAGCCAGGATATACCGTTGATTCATATATAACAATATCTCCTTTTTTTAAAACTCTCCCTAACATTTCCGACGCTTTTAACAACGGCGTAAGATCTGGAGCGTTATAACGATCGATCGGCGTAGGGACTGTAACAATATAAATATTTGCTGTCGCAAGCTCTACTAAATCGCAAGAAGCTTTATATCCTTTTTCAAACCCTGAATTATTTGCCAGATTCAATCCACTTTTAAGTTTTTCCAAATCAGCTTCTAAGGTCCTGTCTTTACCTAGATTAAGTTCCTCCACCCGAGAATGATCGATATCAAAACCTAAAACGGGAAAATGTTGAGAAAATTCAATTGCCAAAGGGAGCCCAACATATCCCTGACCGATAACTGCTATTTTTTTCATTTATATACTAAAATTATTTTTAAGATATTATTCTTCTATTGTTTGATTAATACTCTCTTCTCCTTTTGATAAAGCACAATTACACCTTTCAGCCCTTCAAAATTTGAAGTATACACGGTCACCTTCTTACCAAGTATTGTGCCAGCTTTTAATGCAATTTGATTTAAATATTCTAAATTAAGCATTTCTCCTGTGATCAATACTTCTATATGCCCAGAATCTATTCCTTGTGCATAATCGCCTAATAATACAACCTTTTCAATATCACCCGCACGCTCCAATACCTTATCTACAAACGTTTCGATCCCCAGAAAATTATTGATTAGCACCTTCAATGATTGAAAAAGGGAATGGTTAATGTTCGCACGATAATAAATCTTATGATCGCTATCTTCACGGATCAGATAACCTGCATCAGTCAATTGATTAAGTTCTTTACGGATTGCATTTGTCGACTCTTTAAATTCGTCAGCAAGCCCTCGCAGATAACCGCGATTGCTCGCTGAGACAAAAAACTTAATCAACAATTTGAGCCTTGTTTTAGAAGTGATCAATGAATCCAACATCGGTTTAGTAATAATGAGTAACAAAAGTACTCAATCCGGATTTGCTATGCAAATGAATAAATTGTTAAATAATAAAAATAAACTATTTATTTTTGACAAATCGTTTTTTAGCCTCCTGAATCACAGAGTTTAGGCACTACAATTCACGTGGAACATTAAATCTGAAATGGGTATAAGTTTAGATACCTTGTTACAAGGTATCTAAAAAATATAAAACAAGAGTATTTTTTAATCGATCAGATCTCAGCTCTTTGATAAAGATCCGAAATTGGCACTATAGCAGTAAATGATTCTGGTCTGTTTTGCTCGAAGTTTAACACGCCCGAAATACTTATACGTCCGCCCTTTAAATCTTCAATTTTTGCACTCCTTCGGTTAACTTTAAAACGTACTGACACATCTGATTTTATGCTATCTTGTCGCTCAAATGGTATCACTAAAATCTGCTCAAGATTGACATCCAACGCGGAATGTAATGGTTTTACTTTTCGGATAACGATATTCTTCAGCCGGTCATCGTTCCGTTCGGCTTTGAAGACAAATACACCACTTCTGGCATTTCTATCGCCGCTGTACTGCCCGGGGCGCTCCTGAAACATATAGTTGACAGTCATTCCGACGCTTTTATTAAATCGTTGTTCCTGCTGCTTTTTCTGCCAGAAAAAATATCCCCCTAAAAATAAAACAATAAGTATGGCTATGGTGATCATATTAAATATGTTGGTTAAAGTTAAATGACTAAAGTATCGCGCACCGACGCTATTAAACACTAACCAAATATCTGATAATACTATTAATTGAACATTAAATCAGCAGGGACAAATAAGGGACATTTGAGAATGCACTAGAAAACAGCCTGTCATAAAGATTAACTTTTTGTTAACCAAGCACTTTACGAATGTAGGTTTTAATAAAAAGGATATTATCATAATAGCAGAGCCTGATCATAATGATCAGGCTCTGCTATTATTCTGGTAATTTAGTCAATCAATTTGGATTGATGACGTTCTAAAGTATTATATATCTTTTTGACATCTTGTGATTTCTCTTTTTGCAGAACAAGAATAGCATCTTTGGTGTGAACAAGTATACTATCTCGAAGTCCGACAAAAGCAGTATAGATATCCGTGCCGATCACCATATTACCATTCTCATCGACAGGATGCCCGGTCTGTTTTAAATAATCGTACATGGACTCAAAAGATCCAAGGTCAGACCATTGAAAACTCGTAGCGACCACACGGATCTTCTTGGATCGTTCCATAACAGCATAATCAATTGAGATTGACGGAATCTCCTTAGATAAAGTTAAATCAAGCTCCCCATCCTGACGGTGTTGCCAGGCATTAAACGCCGTTGCATATACCTTGGGTTCAAAATTCTGCAATTCGCTTAAGAAAGTATCCGCGCGGAAACAGAACATACCTGAGTTCCAGAGAAAATTACCCCGCTCAATAAAATCTTCTGCCGTATCTTGATTAGGCTTCTCCCGGAAAGAAAGGACCTTATCATCTTTATACTCGATGTAACCGTACCCCGTTTCTGGTCGAGTTGGCTGTATACCAAAAGTGACGATATAACCTTTATTGGCCTTTTCGATACCCGCTTTTATAGCCTCCGCATATTCCTTCTCACCTACAATAACATGATCCGAAGGTGTGACAATAAGGATATCATCGGGCTGAGCAGCGAATGCGGCAAAAGCAATTGCTGCAGCGGTATTTCGTGGGGTCGCCTCGACAATATCGATATAATCAACCTTATTGTTTTCCATGACCTCACGGCTCAAACTGTGATTATCACAGTTGCCTACCACGATAACCTGTCCACATAGTGATTGATTGCGCTTAATGGTCATTTCAAACAGTGAGCCATCTTTAAATAAGGAAAGATACTGCTTTGGGTAGCTCTTCCGGGAAAGTGGCCATAAACGACTCCCTACGCCTCCCGTTAATACCACATGAATAATTGTGCTCATAATATTATTTTTTCTCTGCTTCTTTATCTGCAACGACTTTGCGTAAACCTGAGCTCGAGAAACGATGTGTGCGTTTATTATAATAGATCTCGATATTTTCTTCTACACAATACGACCGCCCCGAAAAGTCAGTGTCGCGATATTCTTCGCCGATAATACGCATATTGATTGGTAACGCCTTAATCATGTCAATCAGATCTTGCTCAGTCTCGTAAGGAATAATCTCATCCACATAACGGCAGCCCTCCAACTGGATATATCGCTCAACAATGGTCTGTGTGGGTTTAGCCTTTTCCGGCGATACTTCCGATGGGTCGGTATTGAGCCCAACAATTAAATAATCGCAGTGGCGCTTAGCCTCTTCCAGCATCATAATATGACCGGCGTGCAACAAATCAAATACACCAAAAGTAATTCCTATTTTCATATTATTACTTATTGTTGTTAATAATTGCTATTTCCTCTTGATTGGCATTTGCAACTATTTTACGCAAACCAGAACTAGAGAACCGATGATCGCGACTGTTGAAATACAATTCAATTCCTTTTTCCTCGCAATACGCTCTACCGGTAAAGTTTTTCTCCCGATACTCGTCACCGACGATACGTACATCAATATTAAAAGAACGAAGCACATCCTCCAAATCCTGTTCAGTCGCATAAGGAACAATCTGATCCACATATTTACAGCCTTTAAGCTGAATATAGCGCTCAACAACGGTCTGCGCGGGCTTATTTTTCTCTGGCCGGTCCAAAGTTGGGTCAGTCTGTAAGCCGCAGATCAGAAAATCGCACTGACGCTTAGCATCTTCAAGCATTTTAATATGGCCGGCATGCAATAAATCAAAAGCACTAAAGGTAATCCCTATACGCATGCCTTTGGCTGGAATATTTATCATAATTAAATTAAAATTAAAACCAATAAAATGACAATCTCATTCTTTTATCAAAGATAAAATTTATAATGAGAACAATCTATGACCTTCTTTCGTTCTACAGAAATTTAATGTAAATATCATGCCAAAGAAGGCACATCAGCATGTCTGAGGTATAAATTGGCACAGGCACGGGCATCGGAAAGTGCTTCATGATGATTCAGCTCAATTCCCAATACTTCACAGCAGGCATTTAGCCTGGCAGGTTTAAAACCTTTCCCCTGATAGATCTTGAAAGTACATTCCCATTTCTCCATTAAGCCCAGGCTATCATAAGGGAGATTATAGTAATTCATGGTCTTGCGCAAAACGCCACGGTCAAACAATTCATTATGTGCGACCATAACACGATTATTGATTAATGGAAAAATACGCGGAAATAATTCTTTAAACGTAGGTGCTGTGGCGGTATCCTTTGCCCTTATACCATGCACACGCGTCGTCTGCCACATGTATTGGTTTTGAGGAGGCTGGATCAGTGAATAAAATTCATCAACAATAATTCCCTGCTCCACCACCACCAATCCAATAGCACAGGCAGAATTTTGGTTGGCTGTGGCTGTTTCGAAATCTATTGCTGTAAAACTTAATCCTGACTGCATGTTCACTCCTCTTAAAAGTCGAGGTAAAATTAGAGGTTTTTTAGATCATATCAAATTCCGGTATGCAATAAATCTTCTCGTTTCTCCTTTTTAGGCATTTCGATAATCTTGGCTTCCTGGGCTAATTTGACTTCTGAAACCAACTTTCGCGTTGTGTTTCTACGTGCTTTCAACCTGAGAATACGCCTGTGACGGATAGCATACTTCTCCTCTCCCTTAATATAGTAATTATTGAAGATATACTGCTTTACGATCAGATAAAATGCGCTCAATCCCGCAAGTGTTGTGATAGCAAAAGACCATTGTACGGAAGCATCAAATTGTACAATATAAATTACCGATGCACCAAGCGCTAATTGGACAAGACCATAAACAGTAGAGACCAATAAGCTGCTATGACCAACCTCGTTACTTAGCATGTGCAGTAAAAAAGTACGATGTGGCTCAAAAATATGATATCCTTGATACACTCGCCGCGCAACGGACCAGCCGATTTCAATACCATATACGCTAAGGAAAAGGATATAGGTAAAATCACCTGTTTTTAGAATCAATTTTCCCAAGGCAAACAATAACATAAAGGACAGTACCGCTGGCCCTACATCTCCGGCAAAACAGGCTGCCTTCTTACGAAAATTAAAAAACCCAAAAACAACTACACCCAACAGGGTATAGATCAGAAAATCTTGTTCGATATAATTTATCTTCGTATTAACGTAAAGTAAAAGCCCTCCCATAATTAAGGTACAAAATGCTGTCATTCCGTTGATACCATCCATAAAGTTATAAGCGTTGATAACACCAATGGTGAATACAAATGCCAATACAAGATAATACCAAGGGTAATTGAATACACCAAACTCATAAACCATGAGTAATACGGAAGCTAAATGAACTGTTAGCCTCGCTGTTGGAGTTACCCCACGAATATCGTCCAAAAAAGAGATGTAGGTCAAAAGCGTAAGCCCTAGAAAAAACCAAGGGTACTCAAAATCATTACTAAAAAAATATATGATCGAAGCGACATAAAAAATAATTCCTGCTCCCCGAATGGTAACCTTCGTATGTGAAGAACGTTCATTAGGCTTATCAATGATATTAAACCGATCTGCTATTTTTAAGTAAAGAAACTCTAAAACGAAAAGGAGTATAAGGGTAAAAATATAAATCATAAAATATATTTAGTTAGTCAAATAAAGCTTTACAAATATAATAATATTAAGTTTTATTTAACAAACGTTATCCTCTATATTTTCGCTACATTAAGAAAATAAAGATTAATGTGAAAAGTGGACAAATTTTATTTTAAGTGTAAGGGGTTTATAGCGTTTGGATTTTCTGCTCCTAACCGATAATCGCCGAACGGAATATGCCAAGACCTGCGTCCATTATCTTTAAAAAAGGCCTTATCAAACACGAAAGGCTTACCATCTTCTAATATACAAGCTAACTGGTAACCGAGTTCCATTGCTACTTTAGACAACCTAACCTCCCCCATTCGAATTAACATCAGCTTATGATCGATGCCTTTTCCTGGGAAACAACCGTTTTTTTCAACGATTTCTTTTAAAACAGCTGTCGTAGTCAAAAGAAAAAAACTTTGAAGATGTGGATTAAAGTTATTTCTTATTAAGCTCTGATATATTTTGGAACTAACAGAAACCCCCATAATACCAATAGTTTCATGCTGTTCAAAATAATCTATATATTCATCGATAAAATCAACTTGCTTCTTATTCACAGATGTATTAGTCAAAATCACATATTGGTTATCATCATTTTTTATACTTTCAAAAAATTGCTCGTATCCCGAAAAATCCATACCAACATTTGAAACTTCAATCATCTTCACATTTTTAATATGTTCTTTCATCAGGAATTTTTCGGAAATTGAAACTGTGAGATTTAAGGAACGTTTTCCATGATAATTTCCGAATCTAAGTAATTGATAATACAAACCGCATTCGAATTCTTTAATGTTGTTGATCTTTTTTTTCCGCCTATCCTTGTATCCTCCCCACTCATGCACACAAACGGCGACATTATCGCTCAAAACCGGAACTCGTTTTTTTAATGCACACCTTGTGTTCCGGGAGTCTCCAAAAGACCATTTGATTTGATTTTGAAGATATTTTAAAGGAGCTATAATCAGCTCTCCTAATAACAATAAATAAAAACTAAACTTACTTGAACCCATCATTTAGCACCGAAATAAAATTAAAATCTTTACTTTAAATAACGTTTATAAAAGGTATTAATAAAAGTGAACTTTTTGGTTTTAAGTATTAACTTCATCATTCGGACAAGAACAACAACCAAATATTGAAAATCTTCGTATGTATTCTTCCGATAACAATTTTTCACTCCATCACAAAAGAATATAAATCGAGTATTAAGCACATCTGCATCCGTAATATCATTGGAAAAATCTTGAAGGCATGTAGTATTTACCACCGTAAAATGTTCGTTGTAGCGACTGAATCTACGAACAAATTCCATGTCGCTAAAATCCAATTTTACCTTTTCATTATATCCGCCAGCCTCTTCAAAGGAAGTAACACGAACAAGAATACCACTATTTACGGGAGAAAAAAACTTAAGCGGATATGACGCTGACGAAACCTTGCTTAACGCAATCCCGCGTTTAAAAATCATCTTAAAGGGAGAGAAGATAATTCCATTGGCGAGTTTAATGATTGGAGAAAATAGATTTATATCGGGATTTTCCTCCATACTTTTTAAGTATTCTTTTATTGCTCCGGTAAAGAAGGAAGTGTCCTGATCTAGTAATAATACCCATTCTTTGCCTAATTCCTTGGCATACTTTGCGCCTAAATTGTAAGCGGCGCTTACACCAACATTCGCACCATCAAAGTGATGACTTACTATTTTAAAACCATTGATTGTTATCCTATCCTGTTGAGTGGAACTATTATCGTATATAAAAAGATCCATGATACATCCTTCACTTGCAATATCTTTTCCTAAAGAAATTAAAGTATCAGATGCAGATAAAGGCTTGTTATAAATAACGACGACTGCTAATATTTTGTCTATTATATTATTCATTTAATTCTGCTTGCTCGTTTAATCTCTGCTCTCCAGTGCTCTGTAAATGAAAAGTCTCATAAATTATGTAATTTTGATATGGGTAGTAAGAAATGGTCGTAGGGGCATTTAAGATATAAGGCCGACAAGAGAAAAAAGAAAATGCAAGTACATAGACGAAAATCAAAATCCTCTCAGCATTCAGGTAAAAAAGGAAGATCAGACTTGGTAAAACAATAATATTACCTAACATGAGATACAATCGCAAGCGCTCAGACATTTCGGCAAACTCAAACAAGCAAAAGAAGGTGAATATCTGACATATGTATATATTGAGAAATATATTGAAGTATTTACTGTTTTTCTCCAGTTGAGGGCGAAAATATAATAGTAAAGATAAGGTACTAATATAGAAAAAGATATTAAGAATAGTATTTAAATTCAATGCCCTACCAGCTTCAGCCGTTTCGTTTCTGGAATAAAAAAGTAGTTTGGTCGCGAATACAAGGTCTCCTAAAAAAGGTGCGATTTTGTCAATGAATATATTAAACCAGCTAATTCTTAATAAATATATCATTAATGATGTAACAAAAAATAGGACTAAGACTTTTGTGGAAAAATGTCTCCCAATAATGAAATACAAACAAAGCAGCAAATACGCGCTCCAATGAAAAGAAGCTGCTAACATGATCAATAAGATAAACTTAAGCAAATTTCTATCATAGATATATCGAATGGAGTAAAAAAACATACTTAACGCTAGGCTTTGTCGCATACCACTCATGTCTAATACAAAAAAAAGTAATGAGAAATAGATAAGTAATGATGTCGTTTTTCCATCGGAAAAAAAAACAAGTGATTTATATAGAAAAATATATGTAATAAGGGAAACGACAAAAAACACTGTTTGTATCGATCCGCCAAAGTATTTAATAATTGAAATCAATAGACAATAATTGTAATCAGGCGTGGAAAAAATCTGTTCTCTTCCTAGAGGAGTTGTAATTTCATCTATCGTCGCTGTCGTCTGAAACATTGAAGCATATATTCTCCAATCTACTCCTGTTTCATAACGGAATCCCGCCACACAGAGCAAAATGAACAACACTATCCACGGAAAGTATTGCGAAATTTCCTTTTCTAGATTTAAAACCTCTAGAATAGCAAAAAAAACGATTATTATAAAAATGATTAAATAAAACATTTATTTTTTATTTAAATTCAATTTTGTCCAATGTGTACTCGTCGTCGCATGCTTTACATAATAATTCTCCTCTGCGGATAAGTTGGATGAATCAACATACCATGGCATGTGATAAGCTTGATACGGTGCCGCTGTACGATACATCAACCCACCTTTTCCTGCTCTCATAAACGGTCTGTATAATGCAAAAGTAGTATCAATAAGTGCCTCGTAAAATTTTTCTCCTATTTCCTTCTGGTAAAACTGACTCTCCCAGGCTATAACCTCGTGTTTATTTCTGAAGCTATCTGGCAGATCATCAATTTTTAAAGAAAATCCAACTTTCTGTACCCTCGGATTACTTTTTAAAGTTCTCCAAAAAACATCCAAAAAATCTTCAGGACACTCTTCAATGGGAACAACATCTGAATCAGTATAAACATAATAATCCCTGATGAATCGTTTATATATATCCGTTTCCCACATTGCCAAATGTCCGACATTTTCCTTTAATCTGAAAATTTCATATTTACAGCTATTATAAAATTCAAGTAAGGGAGGATATGAAGAATTATTATCAATAATGTAAATGTTATTGTATCCCCTACTCTCTAATGCTGAAATTAATTGAATCAGATATTCTAATCTATTTCTATTATTGATTATAATAGGAATCTGTCTTGCGTTTCTAATCTTCGATCGAAAGACAAAAGCTTTTACCCAACGCATAAGAGTTCGAAGAAAATAGACCAGGGGTCTCATCAATACTTTAAATTGATCCATAACTATATTTTGCAAGTTATAAAAAAGACAATTTTAAAAATTTTGCCTTACGATAACTTTATTATTTTTTTTAAAGTTTCAAGATAACTTAATCCCCATTTTCGATCGGGCTCCATATAGTTCCCCTCAGCCCATTCATTCCAAGATTTCAAAAAGACTAGTTTATATTCCTTCTCTTTATTTTCCACCGCGTGAATCACCTCACTGACGTGTCGTCCAAAAGTTTCAGGGGTGGAATTATGAAACACAACACCTTCTTTCCCACTTCTAGGCGAATGATCCCAATTAGGAACGATGGTAGGAAAAATGTGTTTCTTCTGCTCTTCACTGCCAATAAAATACTTTGTCATTTTATCATACCTATAAACCATTGGCATACCGAAAATATAATTTTTCATTTTATCTATCAACCTCCGCCAAATCGTCCTTTCGCTATGAAGATAGGAAAAAATCCTATTGATATTTACGGCATCAATGCCTCGTGCCAAAATGGAATCAATTTCTTCTACAAACGAAGTATGTCCTACAAAATAAAATCCTTCTAAACCATTTTCGATAGCGAGGCTCTGCCACAAAGAAATAAAAAGTTCTAGATCTGGATGCTGCAAAGGCTTGTAAATTGCAAATAAGATCTTGCCATCAACGGTTATATATCTCTTATCTTTAAAAGCTGGTAGAAGAGCATAAAAATGATTTTTGTAATCTTCTGCACCCGGATATAATTGCTCAATTAATGTATTTCGGTTTTTTAATCCATGTGCAAAACCTTTCCAAGATTCATTAGCCCATGCTAAACAAAAAGGAAAATCTGGTTGCTTATTTTCCACCACTTCATTGAAGGGCCTCTCTAGCAAACGCTTACCGTCCCCAAACCAATAATGCCAATAACAAAACCCTTCAATACCATATTCCCTGGCCATATCAGCTTGAGCTGATCGCGTCTCGGCGACCCTCAAATCGTAATATCCTAAATCCGCAGGTACTCTTGGCTGATAATGTCCCTTAAAAAGGGGCTTTGCTTTACCCACATTTGTCCATTCAGTAAATCCTTTTTCCCACCATTGATCATTTTCTGGAATAGGATGAAATTGAGGTAAATAATATGCTATAACTCTTGCTTTAACTTCCATTTTTAATTTTCTATTTTACGATTCTCCAGCTAATTATGTCAACCTGTAAAACGTATTTCTCTCAATTACATTAACATCTTGATAACTCTCGCTGGATTCCCCCCAATCACACAATTGTCAGGAAAAGATTTGGTGACTACAGCATTCGCTCCAATAATACAATTATTACCTATTGTAACGTTGGGCAATACCGCTACGCCCTCTCCAATCCAAACACTATTTCCTATTATAACAGGCCCCTTTGAATAGAGCTTTCGCTGAGAAGGGGGACAATCAAGCTCTTCCGAAATAACCTTACCATGCGAATGGTCACTTATATACACTTTACTAGCAATCAACACGTTACTACCAATAACTATTTTATTTATGGCACCAATATGGCAATCTTTCTGAATAGATACATTATCTCCGATTAGAACCTGCGGAGCGAATTTCTCTCCTAAGAAATTATCAAAAGCATCCAGACGTAAGCGCTGATCACAATTAAAACCTTTGCCTATTACCATAAACTCGCCCCCTCTCAAATACATTGGATAACGAATCAATGGAGATGAACAAGCTTTAAACTCGTTGGAAATCCAAAAAGAATATACTTGATCAAATCGTAGTCTAATTATTTCAAAAAAACTTAACGAGCAAACATAGTGGAATACCCGCACGACAAATTTTATTAGCTTTAACATAACCCTTTCAATTGACAATAGTTCTTTTCTATTTAGCAAATAAATCTAAGACTAATTTTATAACATCACTGATCGGCTCTTTCTCTATTAAAAAATTTCATTATAAACAATAAGAGGAAGAACACATAGATATAAAGGTGATACCAATAACTTTTTAAAATAGTTGAAAATGCTCCATTTGTGGAAAAACCGTATCGCTCTTTATCCTTTACAAACAAGGTAATCAACCACGGAAAGATAAAGTATCTGAACAGCCTGAATTTTTCAAGCTCAATCGCCCAAATACCAATACCCACATCTTTAAGAATAAAAAGGTAATTTGAAACAAAAACATTAAAAATATTATAATCTCCTTTTTTTGAAGGGGTATCTACTATAAATAAATCATTAAAATAAATTAATGATTTATGCCCATTTCCAGCAATCTGCAAACTCCAATCTACCTGTAACAGTTGCATGGAAGAAAACTTATTTTTATCTCGGATAGTTAAAAAAGAATCTTTCCAAACGCCAAAATTGGCTATCCAAGTATTATAGTAGCTCACTTCATCCAAAAAACTTTCCATATTGTCTACTACCTTCTCTGTATTCTTATTTAAAAACATGTTCTGATAGAAAAAGAGATTTTCTCCGGTATTCAAGTGCTTCTCAATTCTATTCAACATATCTTTCAACGCTCCTGGCTTAAAAGATAACGTATCGTTAAATAACCTAATATATCTTCCTTTAGCATATCCTAATATTGTGGTAAAATTTGCGTCTCTAATATTCTCTTGGTTACGATAATACCGCACAAAGGAAAACTTTTTGACAACCTCCTCCGTATGATCTGAGGAACTGTTATCAGAAACAACAACTTCAATCAGGTCCTCATCAAAATCGGGATTGTTAAAAAGTGTTTCCAAAGTTTTATTTAATATATCAGCCCTATTATATGTCGGAATACAAATTGATAAAAGAATATTAGACATTATGCCACTCCTTTCTTTTTGAAACAAAAATTGACAAAGTCCATAACAAGGAAATTATTGTTATAATACAATATCCAAAAGCGATACCATTAACACCATAGTATTTTCCGATGGTCAGAGTTGATAAAGCACTCATCAAACCTATACCAATGCTTTGCACAAGCATTGGTTCTTGTTTATGACACCTCAAATAAGTAGCCAAAGAACTAATCACATGATTTATTAAAATAGGAATAGTCATACAAATAAGCGGAAAAACTGATAAAAACCGATCCCCGAAATACCGTCCGAAAATGTGGAGATTAAAAGTTTTTATTAATGAAAGCGAAATAAGGAAAAAAACTAAACCTAAAAAATTAACTATTGTAGACTGGAGCAAGGTCTTGTTAAATAATTTATCTAGTTCCCGATACCTTCCAGTTGCGATAAAATCGGAATAAACAGGGACCTTTGTAGTCATCCAACTTAATGTCAAACTTAATATCGCATTTAATACTGCTATGGTCATGCCCATTTGCCCAGCAACAATTGGCCCTTCGGTTGCAAATAATACTGGATTAAATAGTTGAAATATAAAATATCCGCTGATCCAACTTAGCGCGATCTTCCATTGAAATGGAAATATTTCCTTCTTATAGTCTATCCGATCCAAATCAAGCTTTTTCCAAAACCTTATCAATAGTCTTTTTAAGTCTGTGAGAAAGAAATATATAAAACCGATAAACAATGCACACATAAACGCCAATGGAGCTGCATACAACTTTAGTCCTAAGAAAAAGAACAAAAAAAGTGTAATCAGCTGTGTAATTTGCTGCATGAGCCGTAATTTGGCTATATCCTTAACCCGCCCCAAACCTTCAGTAAATGCAAGCAAAGGAGACATCAATGCAGATAAAGAAGTTGCCAACGCAAGTAATATCCAAGGAGCTTGCCAATGAACATCCTCATCCTTCCCATAGGCATTAAAAAAAATAAATCCCACGATCAACAAAATAATAAATAGAATCAACGAAATAATCGCAAACCATTTAATTGAGAATCTCAATAAAGAAGATATGCGCGAAATAGCTTTTGTCGGTCCCGAAAAATCGAGATTTGACGACCATGTTAAATGTGCAGCTTCGTGTGCCACATATTGAACTATTATTCCTGAAAACCCTAATTCAAAAAAAATCTGCAGTGCAAGGATACTACCAAATGTATAATAGTACCCTTGTTCCTTAGTCGTTAAGAAAGTGACAATGAATACCAATGAGACCACTCCTCCCATTGCTTGCAAGAGACGTGCAATAAGTGTATACCCAATCGCACCATCAATGCCTATTCTTTTTGCTATTAGTTTGAAAATGTTTAGCACCTCTGTTTCTTTATCCTTGGATATAATTTCTAATAACGGTTGCTATATAATCATAATGCTCCTCATTCAAGCCCGGCCAAACGCCCAACCAGAACGATTGATTCATAACAATATCGGTATTTTTAAGATCTCCGACAACTCGATGTTCAATATATGCATATGCAGGTTGCCTTAAAAGATTGCCTCCAAATAATAAACGTGTACCAATTTTATTTTCTTCCAAATGCTGAACTAACATGTGTCTGTCAGTAGCATCACCCTCACGCAATGTCAAAAGAAAGCCAAACCAAGAAGGATCTGAATTTGGAGTTGGCTCAGGTAGGATAAAAATATCTTCGAATTCTTTCATTCTCTCGTATAGTGCAAGGTAGTTTGCTTTCCGTTTAGCTACAAACGAATCTATTTTCTTTATCTGCGCAACACCAAATGCAGCCTGCATATCAGTAACTTTCAAATTAAAACCAATATGAGAATACGTATATTTATGATCGTATCCATAAGGTAATGACCCAAGTTGTTGTCCAAATCTGCAACCACAGGTATTATCTTTCCCAGGTTCACAATAACAATCTCTTCCCCAATCTCTAAAGCTCTCCGCAATTTTTGCTAACTCAGGATTATTGACTACGACAGCCCCTCCTTCACCCATAGTGATATGATGGGCTGGATAAAATGAGAAAGTCGACAAATCTCCAAATGTTCCGGTTTTCTTCCCTTTATATGTAGCACCCAGTGAATCACAATCATCTTCTATTACCCATAAGTTATATTTTTTGGCTACACGCATTACTTCATCGAGATCAAATGGATTCCCTAATGAGTGCGCAATCATAATTGCTTTTGTCTTTGGTGAAATAGCTTTCTCAATATCTTTAGATAATATGTTATGGGTAGCTATATCCACATCAACAAACACTGGAATCGCCCCAAATTGAATCATTGGATTTACTGTTGTTGGAAAACCGGCCGCAACTGTAATCACTTCATCTCCTGGCTTAATCGCTCTATTGCCTAATTTGGGGGAGGTTAGCGTGTAAAAAGCAACCAAGTTTGCTGAAGATCCTGAATTAACCAAAAGTGCTTTAACTGCTCCAAAATAACTTGCAAATTCATGCTCAAATTGATTTGCAAAACGTCCCGCAGTTAACCAGCCATCTAACGCAGCATCGACTCCTAATAAAATATCGTCTTCATCCAATACTTTGCCCGTAACTGGAATATAATTTTCTCCTGGAATAATTGCCTTCTCAGTTTGTTTCTTAGCAATTTGTCTAAGCGCATTCTCGATATTTAAATCTGAAATATTTTTTAACATATTAGTAATTTTTCAATTTTTCGTTCTAATTAGGTACCTTCCATTTCAATTGGTTTGGAAAAAGGCTCCATCTCTGTGATTGGTCTACCAAAGGCTATTTTAGGATAAGTATTTGTATGAGGCTCAATCATCACCTGTAATAAAATGGATTTGTTTTTATTTTCAGAATTCCATAACCAAGACAAGGCTTCCGCCACTTCATTCTCTCTTGATATAGTTTTCGCTCCAAGCCCATATGCCTCAGCTACTTTCTCAAAATTAGGCGCACTATATCCCCAATAGGTCGATTGATATCTAGATTCGAAATAGCTATCCTGAAATTGAGTAATCATTCCTAAAGATTGGTTATTAAATACAATAATCTTAATATTTAAATTATTCCTTACAACAGTCTGTAATTCCTGAATATTGATTTGCATACATCCATCACCAATCAACACAACTACTGGCTCGTTATCCAAAGCAAAAGAAGCACCTATGGCCGCAGGCAGAGAAAATCCCATTGCCCCCATTCCTCCCGATGTTAAAAAATGTTGACCTGCCTGTAGCTCTAATGACTGACTAGCCCACATCTGATGACTTCCTACGTCAGCAAGAAATGCTTTGGCCGACTTGCTAGCATAGGAAAGCTTATGAATAAAAGAATTTGGATTTATTCCAGTTGTAGATAATTCCGCTGTATCTGGCCATTTGGATTTCAAATCCGAAATGTGTTTAAGCCATTCTGGCTTCTCTTGGAATGATGTGGACAAAGAATGTTTCCCAAAGGCATGGAAAAAATCTTCTAAATCACACACAATAGCTTCACATCCTTTTACCCTATTGTTAATCTCCCCAGATTCACAATCTATATGAAAAATCGTACGGTTTTCAATAAATTTAGTATCTGCCCCTGTTTGCCTAATATCTAAGCGAGCACCTAAGACAATTAGTAGATCACATTCTCCGAATATCATATTTGCCCACCTATTTCCATAACTTCCAATAAACCCAACTCTTAATGGATCATCATAAGGTATGGTATCCAAGCCCAATAGAGAAGTAATCACAGGAACATTAACACGATTCACGAACTCCTCAAATAAAGCTTGTGAATTCGAGCCTTTAATACCTCTACCAGCAAGAATAAGTGGCGATTTAGACATTCTGATAGCTTCATTCAATTTACCCAGCATTACTCGATCAACAGGTTCTTTTTCGATAGAAATTCCTTTATGGAAAGATAAATCAATTTGCTCACGCTGAATGTTCATGGGCACGTCAATCAATACCGGACCAGGACGACCTTCCATCGCAAGTTCGTAGGCTTGTTCAAAAACTTTCTCGATATCCGACGCGTCGTTAACTAAAAATGCGCCTTTAGTTATAGTGCTCGCCATAGACACAATATCCGTTTCCTGAAAACCTAATTGTCTTATTAATCTATCTCCCTTCTGCTCATACGTATTTACTTGGCCGGTGACAAAAATTGCGGGCACAGAATCAAAATAACAGCTACCTATTGCTGTTAAAAGATTTGTTGCCCCTGGACCACTAGTAGCCAACGCAACACCTGGTATACCTTTAATTCGAGCAAATCCCTCCGCAGCAAATGCCGCACCTTGCTCATGATGCATGGATACAATTTTTATATCTGTTGTTTGATGAAGCGAATCTAAAATATGTGTAATCATACCTCCCGATAGCTCAAAAATAGTGTCTATTCCTTTTCTTAAAAAGAAATCAGCTATAAAATCAGATACTTTCATTATTGTCTTGGTAACTTAATATTGTTCGTTTAAACCCATTTACTGCAGACACTTTCGGATGCCAATTTAGTTTCATCAATTTGTCTATGTTTGGTATATAAGTACTAATTGTACTCTTTAAATATGCTGCGTTCACATTTCGCGGTTTTAATAAGACTGAAAGCTCTTTTTCAGGAAATATTCCCGCTATAAGTTCTGCTAATTCCAAAACACTAAATTCTTGACTAGCATTTCCAACATTATAGGAACTTCCGTTCTCACCATTTAATAAAACTTTAAAAAAAGCTACAATAGCATCACTTAAATAACAATATGCCCTTCTGGCAGTTCCATTACTATTAATGACTATATTGTTATTAGATAAAACATTAGAAACAAAATCTGCATACACTCTACCATCATCCAATTTCATACGAGGGCCGTAAGTATGAAAAGGACGAACGATTTTAGCTGGAACACCAAATTGATGATAGAAACTCACACAAATATTTTCCCCCATTCTTTTACTTTCGCCATAACAAGCTCTCACGTTTGTTGGATCTAAATAACCAAAAGAATGTTCATCTATATTGCCACTCTTATCCCCACAATCTCCATAAACTTCTGCCGAACTAAAATAGAGGAAAGATTTGACTTTGTTTTTTTTTGCTAATTCTAACAAGTTAATTGTCCCAATTACATTCGCTTTTAAAGTCCCAACAGGGTCTACGCCATAATACATGGGACTAGCCTGGCTAGCAGCATGTATTATATAATCAATACTCTCTTCAATTTGAATGGGAGAAGAGACATCTTGTTCAATAAATCTTAGAAAGCTATTGTCCAAATATTCTAAAAACCGGCTTTCTGCCTTTTTTTTATTCCTTACCAAAGCAATTACATTAATATTAGCCTCAGACACCATTCGGTTAACATACAGTAGAGACTCAACCAAATATGCGGGCAAAACACCACTTGCTCCCGTAATAAAAACAGTAGAATTATAAAATTTTTCCCATTCGATATCAGCTTTATAGATAAATTCCAAGTCTTCTTTTATGATCTTATTAGTTGTCATTTCAAAAGTTATCAAAATAGTCAAATATCTGTTTCTGCATTAACTCAATAGCAGCCTTTTGGCCATGAGCCGCAAACGTTTTGTACCATAACATTGTATTTTCTACAGCTAATGATGCATCCCATTTGGGCTGCCACCCAAGTCTATTAGAAATTTTACTACTATCTAATTTTAAAAGCCCTGCTTCATGAAGTTGATTAGAGTCTTTTTCAATACGAAAACTACCCTCTCCCCAAGATTTAATCGCCAGTTCAAGCATTTCTTTAACAGAAAGCGTATCCGTCGATTTCGGCCCTATATTATATGCACCACTATAAATTTGAGGGAATTCACTTTGTTTTGCTCCTAAAATCAAATATGCTACCAAAGGCTCGAGCACGTGTTGCCATGGTCTAACAGCGCTTGGATTACGCACAATGATTTCCTTTTTATGACTTAAAGCACGAGCGATATCGGGCATAAGCCTATCCTTAGACCAATCCCCACCACCGATTACATTGCCCGCTCGAGTAATACTAATATCCTTTAAATGAGTATCGTATTGTGTCTTATTAAAAAAAGAATTAATATAAGAATCAATGACTAGTTCTGTACACGCTTTACTCGCACTGTAAGGATCATAACCGCCAAGTCTATCATTTTCTCTATAGGGATAATCCCATTCATTATTATGGTAGACCTTATCAGTCGTGATTAATACGATAGTACATTTGTTATTTAAATAGCGTATTCCATCTAATAAATTTGCAGTGCCTATCGCATTAACTTCAAATGTCTCGGAAGGAATCGTATAAGATAATCTAACGAGAGGTTGAGCGGCTAAATGAAAGACAAAGTCTGGCTGAAAATCGACTATTTCGGCCTTTAATCTTGCCCTATCTCTGAGATCCGCAATAACAGAATCACAGATCTTATCTCCTTGAATAACATTAAAAAGATCATCTTTGTAAGTTGGAGACAATGAATATCCCTTCACTTTGGCACCGAGCATTGTTAATATCTGTAACAACCAAGAACCTTTAAAACCGGTATGTCCAGTTAGAAAAATTTTCTTGCCTGAATAATATTTTTTCAGCTCACCAAACATATTTACCAAATTTTCCATTTCGCATCCCCTTTAGCCCATATTTCTTCCAGCTCAATTCTATCTCTTAGCGCATCCATTGGTTTCCAAAAACCATAATGCTTAAAAGCCCCCAATTGACCATCATTAGCAATTTCCATAAGAGGTTTCTTCTCCCACTGAACCGTGTCCATATCATCTTCAAGGTACTCAAAAATGCCTGGTTCTAGCACAAAAAAACCGCCATTGATCCACATGCCATCACCTTGGGGTTTCTCAACAAAATGATTTACACTTCCATCCTCATCCATTTCTATATTACCAAAACGCCCTGGAGTCTGTACACTGGTCAATGTCGCTAATTTACCGTGTGATCTATGGTATGACACCAAAGAGTCAATATTAACATCCGCAACACCATCGCCATATGTCAACATAAACGTCTCATTTCCGATATATTTTTGAATACGCTTGATGCGCCCAGCAGTATTGGTATGTAGTCCAGTATCAACCAAAGTGACTTTAAAGGATTCAGAATTGGAAAAGTGGACATCAACTTTGTTTTTCTCTAATTCGATTGTCACGTCCGAATTATACAGATAATAATTTAAAAAGTATTCCTTAATTATCTGTCCCTTATAGCCCAAGCATATGACAAAGTCATTATACCCATATGCCTCATAAATTTTCATAATATGCCATAGAATAGGCTTACCACCTATTTCAACCATAGGCTTAGGTCTAGCTTCTGTCTCCTCCATCAATCTTGTACCGAGCCCGCCTGCCAATAATACTACTTTCATTCTACTTCCTTAATTTTCACAATAACATTGTCACTTGTAGGATGAGAACAACATAAAAGTGTTTCGTTTTCCTCCAAATCAGTTCTATCTTTTTCTATTCCAATTATTTTCACTGCTCCTTGTAGAACCTGCGCTTTACAAGTACTGCAATTGCCCGTTTGACATGAATAAGGTAAATCAATACCCGCATCTAAAGCACTTTCTAAAATCGATTTCCCCTTGATAACCTCGAGCTCCGTCGCTCGTTCGTCAAAATGAATTGTAACATTCTGGGTAAAAATATCTACAAAATCTTTAGGGTCCTTAATGAGCTCAAAATCTTCTGAAAATATTGTATCTCGGGAGAAACCCAGCCCTAATAAAGTATTAAACAAAGATTCCTTTAAACCTAAAGGACCACAAATCAAATGCGATGCTTCGGATACCTGTTTTCCATTCATTATCTCAACAATCGCTTCTTCCGAAATTCTACCCTGTACCCAAAATGGTAAATTAGGTTCAACAGACAATTTTGTATAAAAATAAAACACCTTGAATCGTTGTTTATATTCCAATTCAAGCGATTGGATAAGTTCTAAAAATATAGTCTGTTCAACATCTCGATTACCGTAAATAAGATGTATCTTTATGTTATTATCTTGTGAAAGTACTTCCTTTGCTATAGAAACCAATGGGGTTATTCCACTCCCCACTCCCCATAAAAACACTTCGTTTTTAGAAAGCCCACAACTACCGAAGTCTCCCATTGGTTCCAAAACCTCTATTGCATCCCCAAGCTTAACCTGGTCGTGAATGTGATTTGAAACAATACCATTATGCACTCTTTTTACCGTTACATCTAATGTCGAATCAATTGATGGTGAAGAAGAAAAAGAATAAGGCCTCAAATATCTTCTTCCGTTTATCCTAAAGATCAAAGTAAGATACTGACCTGCGGTATATTTGATTTTCCTTAAACTAGGTTGTTTAAACCGAAGCGTAACTGTATCAAAAGTTTCTACTTTGATATCAACAATTTTTAAAGTATAGGTCTTCATTAATACGTCTTTATGCTTGTAATAATCCGTCGAAACACTAGTAAAATTGCTGCCAATAAGCCGAAAAGAAATCCTCCGATAAATGCTGCTTTAAATTTCCCTACTCGATCAACTTCAAGAGGGAGTATAGGCTCATCAACTTTTTGTATCAATGGAGCTTCTTTCAATAAATTCATCTTCGCCATTTCCAAATTTTGAATTAATTGTCCTAAGATCGCCTTATTTGTCTCGGCAGAAAATTGAGATCGCTGTGTCGGAATCAGTCGCTGCGCCTGCCTCGTCGGGTTAAGATTGGGGGTTGCGTCAATCGCTATGGCAGCAGATGAAATACTTCCATTCATCACGGCTCTAACCGAGTCTGTTTTATATTGTAGGATTTCGATGTTGTCCAAAGACTTTTTGGTCTTAGTCCGTATGTAAAAATCGTTCACTTGGTTTACGAGCGCCTCATTGAATTCTTTTGAAAATATTTCATCTGTCGATTTAACATCTACTCTAATTATAGTCGACTTTTTGTCGTTCTTACCAACGACCAAATTATTTTTATTAATATCTTGCACGACCTTTTGTAAAACACTGTCGCGCTTCCGAGTTAAACTAGCTGGCTTTACTGTCGAAAAATCAATCTGCAGTAATTCCGGGCTCGTTTTTCTCCATTTTTTTTTTGCTTCGGTCATTATAAGATAACGATCTAATAGGAGTTTTGAAGTATCACTTGTAGATCTTAACAAAAGAACAGATTCTATCATTTTTCTGGATTTATACAATTCAAAAAGATTGTCTCCTTGAAAGATTCCACTGTTTGATTGTCCCAAATCGACGCCTGCTAAAGCGGCTAAACCCGCCATTTGTCCCATTCCGCCACTAGTATTATTTCCTCCTGCTTCTAACACAAAGGTTGTTGAAGCTTTATAATAAGGTTTTTTTGATTTAGCATAGAAAAAACTTAGGCAAGCACCAAGAACTGCTGATAAAACCAAAATATACCACTTTGAAAGCAGATATCTAAACCATCCTTGCACCTTTTCTATAAGTTGTTTTAGGGACAGCTCTTCTCTAGTTTGTATTAACCTGTTTTCCAACCTATTAAATGTTAATTTCTAAATAAACTAATAATAATCGCCAAAGTTGATGCTATCCCTGTTCCGATCCCGACCCAAGCTTGTGAACTTAATTTCTCCCTCGGTGCTCTTTTTGGAACAACAATCTCAGCCCCTGGCTTAACATCGGGATATCCCCCATCTTTACCTTTCACTGCACCGTTTGCATATTGAACAAATACACGTTTTTTCAAGGCATTATCTGTAAATCCGCCTGCTTGATTGATATAATATTTCAGGTTTTTACCTTTGACATAGACCACATTGTTTGGATTCAAAACTTCTCCTGCTACTTTCACCGTTTCCAGTTCTTTTGGCACCATGATAATATCACCATCCAAAACGAGCAAATCACCTTTATCATAAGGCTTGTCCAAAATTTTATTCAATTCTATACCAACTAGATCACTGGGCTCAATATCATCAGCAGACATGCCCTGTTGTGATACTTTGGCAAGTGCTTTATTTTTTGCTTTAGAGCTGTTTGCGTCCTCTTCCTCGTTTTCTTTATTTTGATCGCTCGTATTTCCGTCAATATCGTCTAAACTGTCCTTTTCCAATTCCTTTCTTAGGCGCTCCTTTTCTTTCTTTTCCTCTGCTTTTAATTTAGACATACCGGTACGTCTTAAGGAGGCACCTTCTGTATAAGCATAAGTAGTCAAACCACCAGCGCGCTTAATGATATCGGAAATGCGTTCGTCCTCCCTTGAGATGGTATAAACACCAGGATACAATACTTCCCCTTCGATAGTCACCTGACGCTGCGTACGGAAACCGGCATCGCCTAACACCGAAATCACATCATAAGGCTGTAAAGCAATCGTCGGATCAGTCAGCATGCCATCTTTAATATCAACTAAAATGGTTTGTGAAGAGTTGTGATCTCCAGCATTACGATGAGCAAGCCTCCGGGCAATCTCCACACGAGCATTTTTAGCCGCTTCGGTCAATCCGCCCGCCTTTTGGATCACATCACCCAAAGTCGCATTACTCGCAAAAGGCAGGTCACCTGGAAAACGTACTTCACCCTGAACGGTAAATTTATATTCGTCACGCAAATCGAAGATGGAGGAAATCTCGATCTTGTCTTCACGCTTCAATGGAATGTCAGCAGCTGTGCCAGCCAGTACTTCACGTACATTGAAGTTAATCAACTCGGATGTATTATCCGCCTTGAGGCGATTGATGATACCACGTTCTAAAAAGGCATCTTCACGTACGCCGTCGGCCATTTCAAGCACTTGCTTTAACGTCAAACCGGGCTCCAACCCGAATATACCCGGGCGGAATACCGCTCCCAGGACAGATACCCGATTGGCATAACGTTCTAATATCGGTGCGACAATATATTGATCACCGCTTTTTGGCGTATAATTGGCAAATTGATCGGAATAAACATCTTGAACACTGCGTTCACGGCCTGTCGTCTGCAATACCTTAATCTTAGCCGTATAGGCATTCTCTGTAAAGTCACCCGCATAGCGCAAGATATCGGACAAGGATTCGCCTGCTACGGTCTCAAAAATAGCCGGTCGTTTTACTTCCCCTTCAAACTGTACGCGCGCACCGTATACAGGTATATGAATAATATCTTGATCTTGTAAACGTATATTCCCTTGTTGTATACCATTGGCCAGGAAATCATAAACGTCAATGGTACTGACGACACGATTACCGCGAATTACCTGAATCTGACGGTAGGTACCATTTTTATTGGGACCGCCAGAAGCATAGAGTGCATTGAACACTGTAGCCAAAGATGGAAGGCTATAGGTGCCCGGCTTGGTAACAGCTCCTGTCAGCGTAACGCGAATCGTACGGATATTACCAATTGTGACGCTCACGCTAGTCCTTCCCGAACGGATAGCTGGATAGGTGCCACTCAAACGTTGTTCAATCTTACTTTTTGCGGCAGCAATAGATAGGCCTGCAACGCTAATCTGGCCGACATATTCCACTTTGATCATCCCATCTGGACTGACAGGCAATGTATAGGACGCCTCATTATCCCCCGTGATATCCAATAAGATCTCATCATCTGGACCAATGATATAAGAACTCGGCGTTGCCATCCGAAGGTTGGGCTCAAAAGTAATGCTATTATTTTTAAACAGATCTGCACCAAAAATCTTTAATTTCCCATCGTCTTGCTGAACGGAATCTTGATTATTGGTCCGCTTATTCTGTAAGGAATCGGTATTGTTTGTTCCACCTACTTGACGTCCTCTCGTTCGACTTGAAGTAGCGCTATTGTTATCATTCCCTTGTGTTTGATCGGGTTGTTGCTTCTTGCGTTTAATTTTCGCCAAACGATCTTTTAGTTTTTGCACTTCGACGGCAGATACCCCCTGCGCACGGGCAAATCCATCCAATTGGCTTTCGTCATAGCCCATTAAAGCAGCCTGTTTGACATATTGCTCGATTTGGGCATCAGTCAGATTATCCACTTTGATATTGGCAGGATTGGTCTGTGCGTATACTGAACCCACAAATCCGATCATGCAAAACCATAAAACTATTTTTTTCATTCGATATATTGGCATTTGGCGCAAAATTAGTAAAACTATTTAATTAAATCGTTTAAAAATTTACACTGGAAGCTTTAAACGCGCAGGAAATAAAACTTTACTCCTTGATTAAGTCTGTCACTATCTAGCTTTCTAACGTAAAAGAGCTTTCTTTTGCTACGCTTTACACCTTATTCTATTAAGCATCATGAATTTAATAGGCTGGTCTAGTAAACAAGCGGCAACAATTCCATCTCGTATATGATTCTGCGGATGGAATCCTGAAAGTTTTATTAACTTAGCAAAGTTAAGCATTAAATTAGAATGAAAAGTTCAACTCTTGGTTTTTGGTTGCCGATGGGCCTGATCGTAGGCTTGCTATGGGCTTGCAATGGAAATAATAAATCAAAAAAGGAAAGTAACGAAACAATGCAGCAAAAGGCAGCTACGCTAAATACTGCAGACAGTAGCTTGTTGCATTTCTGGGATAAGTTTGACATGAAAGACAGCGCACAAGTGAAGAGCCCGGATATTGGCGAACAAAAATTTGCTGATTTTATCGGGCTACTATCAAAAACACCTGATTCAGCAATGCGGGACAAGGCTGTGGACCTGATGCTGGACAAAGCCAAATCTAATAGACCAAGTTTTGACCACTTTGTTAAACTATACGAACACTACCTCTATGATGGTAATTCGCCGATGCGCAATGATAGTATCTATGAGTCGGTGCTGCGCCATCTAATCAAAACGGATTTACTGTCGGATCTGGAAAAAGAGGCTTATCGGCCAATATACAAGCTGGTACGACGTAATAAAGTAGGGCAACCTGCGGAGGATTTTAACTACGAACTGGCCAGTGGGGCAAAACAAAAGCTATCACAGACGAAAGCGAAATATACGTTCTTGATCTTCTATGATCCAGATTGCTCGCATTGCAAAGAAACGATCCACCAACTCCGTGATACACCGCAATTGCTACAGCTATTCGCCCAGCGACAGGTACAGGTACTGGCCATTGACCCCTGGGGGGACCGCAACAGATGGAAAGATTATCAATCAGAATTGTCAGATCAATGGATAAATGGATTTGACGGTGATAGCAAGATTCTCTCGTTCAATTTATACGATCTCAAGGCCTCGCCAACAATATATCTCCTGGATGAAAACAAGAAGGTCATCTTAAAGGATACCTATCTGCAACAGGTGGTTGAGTATTTTGTTCAACTCAACCAATAGGATATGGCTGAACTTTCGAAAGACAATGGTACGCGAATCATCTCCAATGACCTTTATTTTGTAGAGGTGCAACGTATGCTGGATGAAGGCAAGGAGGTCCGTATCCGAATTAAAGGCGGAAGTATGCGCCCTTTTATCCAGGATGGCGATAGTATCCTGTTACAGGCTTATCGGGGCGGACCTTTGCAAATAGGTAGTAATCTATTGGCCAAACATGCAGGAAGGTATGTTTTTCACCGCTATGTTGGGCAAAAAAAAGGGCGGATCGTCCTGGCTGGTGATGGTAACCTGGGATTAAGGGAATTTATTTACGCTGTAGATATTATCGCTGTGGCTTCGATTCTTTATCCACAGCATGCAGTAAAGGAAATTGATTTAAATCACGGCTGGGCAAGATTCCGGGGCTTAGCATGGTATCATATTCGGCTGCTCCGTCGGATTGTTGCTAAATTGAAACGCATTGTACAGCATTAAAACAATTATGCCGATGAAAAATAATTATTAACTTTGATTTTATTTATTCTATTTAATCCTAACATATAACGTATCCAAATAGCTCAAGCGAATTAAATATAAATGGATACCTAATATGACCATTAAAAACAGATAATTTACATATGAAATTGAGATCGGATTTAGTATTGAGAACAATTGGTTCAGATCATTTAATTGTTGACCCTAGTCAGGATATGGTGGATCTATCAACCGTGTATACCCTGAATAGTTCTGCCGCATGGCTGTGGGAAGAATTAAAAGGAAGGGAGTTTGATCAAACGACAATCGTCGAACTGCTGTGTAATAACTATGAGGTAGATGCAGCGCAAGCGCAATCCGATGCTAAAGTTTTACTTTCGGACTTTGAAAAACAAGGCTTATTGGAAAAATAACCTTTCCATTATCAATCTGAATGAACAACAACAGTCTGAAACAGCATGCGCGCTGGGCATGGTCAATCAGCGAAGGCTATCGCGGCAGATTGTTCCTATACTTTGTATTGGAACTGATATGCATAGCGCTTTCTCTCGTCTTTGTATACCTATCCAAAAAAGCGGTTGACGTAGCCACCTCTCCCGGGGAATTGCCGCTCAAATGGCTGTTGATTGGCATTGTAGGTAGCATTACGCTCAATGTGGCCATCAAGGGCTATTCGGGGCGTCTACTGGAACGCGTGAAGCTGATGCTGACGCTGCAATTGCAACGTCATATGCTCGACGCACAGATGCTATCCATATGGCGGCTGATCAAAAACTGGCATACAGGTGATATTCAGATCCGAATTCAGACCGACTGTGAAGAAGTGGCCAATACCATCGCCAGCACGGTGATTTCCTTTGTATTGACAATTATCCAACTATTGGCTTCTGTAGGTTTTCTGTGGTATATGGACCCCATGCTGGCTCTGATGATCCTAGCCATTTCACCCCTCTTTGTCTTTTCAAAGATTTACTTCCGTAAAATGCGCAAGCTCAGCAGGGAGGTAAAAGAGGAGGAAAGTAATTTCTCAAAGGTGTTGCAAGAAAATCTTCGCTTTCGTCTCCTGATACGTGCCATGGGCGTTTTCCCCAAAAGGCGTGCAAAGTTGACCGAAACGCAGCAGCAGCTCTTTATGCTGAAAATGCGTCAGATCAATTTTTCAACTTATACACAGGGGGCAATGAAAGTAGCTATGAACGCGGGCTATTTGGTCGCCTTTATCTGGGGGGTCTATCGGCTACAATCCGGGCAGATCACTTTCGGAACAATGACGGCTTTTTTGCAATTGGTGGCGCGCATTCAGAGTCCAATTCTTGCCTTGATCGGCTATATCCCTGGCTTCGTCCGCTTTCGGGTTTCTGCTGATCGCCTCTTAGAATTACAGGAGGGTGAAATTGAACCTCAGGTAGCGCAGCAACGACTGAATGGTACCGAGGAGCTGCGCATCAGCGACCTGTCCTTTCGCTACGAGGACAAATGGGTATTGCAGCAGCTGAACCTTTCGCTAAAAGTCGGCGAATCAACAGCAATTATCGGCCCCAGCGGAAAGGGAAAAACAACGTTGATCCGTCTATTGCTGGCGTTGCTCAAAGCTGAAAAAGGGGATATCACACTGGTTGACAAAGATGGCGAAAGGGTATTGGAAGCAAAACACCGCATCAACTTTGCCTATATTCCACAGGGCAATTCGCTCTTTAGTGGAACAATACGGGAAAACCTCATGCTTCATGTCAAAGATGATGGACCAATGGAGATAGATAAGGCGCTCTGGCTGGCCTGTGCAGAATTTGTATATGATTTTCCAGATGGCGTGGACACTTTAGTGGGAGAATCGGGAATGGGCCTATCGGAGGGCCAAGCCCAACGTATCGCTATTGCGCGTGCGCTGATGCATGATGGTGATATCTGGCTCTTTGACGAAGTTACCTCGGCCCTGGACCGGACAACTTCGGATACCTTAACACAACGCCTGCTGGAGTACGGAAAGCATAAAATATGTCTTTTTGTAACTCACGACTTGAACCTGGCGGATAAATGCCAGCATCGCATCTACCTCGATTAAAGAAGGTCGAAGTAATAAGTTAAATATGAACTGAACCATGAATATAACGAAATCACCTGTGTTAACTCAAACCCGCTACCGTATCGCAGACTTAATTTTGGATTTTAACCATCCAACGAATATCCCTCTCCATACGATCCTCCTCTCCTTTCGAGATTTTCAAATCCATACGACGGATGATAAAGCTGACATTGTCATTAATATCAGTGTGGAAGAGGCTCCAGCAACAGCTGACATGGGTGTATTACGAACGGATGACTCTATTGCCTGGGGTGATCGGTTTCGCTTTTATGAAAAGGGGGATACATTTATTACGACCATTGTAAATGAGAAGGGCAATGGGACATGGTACCAGTACAGTAACCGCAACTTTGACGAATCTACGATCTATGTCCCTGATAGCTCAGCGGATGAACAGAGCGCTGTGATTACCTGGATGTCGATGATGATATTTGGTCAGGCCAGTCTTTCGCATGATACAATTATGATCCATGCCTCTGTAGTCAACCATCAGGGAAAGGGGGTTGCTTTTTTAGGTAAAAGTGGAACTGGAAAAAGCACGCACAGCAGACTTTGGCAAACTCATATTCCCAACACGGTATTGTTAAATGATGATAATCCGGCTGTCCGCATAACAAGTGATGGTATATTTATCTATGGAACGCCCTGGAGCGGCAAAACGCCTTGTTATAAAAATGAACGACTGCCGCTCAAAGCTTTTGTCAGGCTACAACAGGCTCCTACCAATACATTTACTTGGCAGCCTGGCCTCAAGGGCTTTATTGCAGTGCTCCCAAGCTGTACCGCTATCCGGTGGAATAAAGATCTTTTTTCGGGGATGAATACTATCCTGGAAAAAATTGTTGCCGAAGTGCAAGTAGGTTATTTACAGTGTTTGCCTGATGCTGCCGCAGCTGAGCTGTGCCATTCATTTATATTTGCTAGCGCGTAATATCATCCCGGGCTCGCAAGCTTGGTTTGTATAAAGTGCCTTTATTAAAAAAGGTCAGCAGATATCTTGTTATCTGCTGACCTTTTTTAATGCTTTGAACTTTATCTGCTCTTTGTCTTGATCATACCACGCTCAGGCCTGGTACGCATTTTGCCTTGCTCCACTGTTTGGATCGTTCGGGAAGAAATACTTCGTAATGCTGCCCGTGTTCCGCTTGTCGGCGCAGCATCAGCTAGGGCTGTTGCCAGCATGCTTTCCTTAGGATCACCCACACCGGCTGACACATCATCACCGACACCAGACTGATCAGGAACAAGGCCGTCCCAGTAATCACGCAGGTCTCGGTCAGTGCCCTTGTTATATTTTTCGCCTAGATTTCCCCGTGAATTCTTCAGGATAAATGAAGCTGGCCAATAGGATACTTTATTCTGAACTTTCTGCTCAAAAAAACCAACGGGTTTGCCATAGGTCCGTGATTCGGTGGCAATAATCTGCACGGGAAGGTGTGGTGTAAGCACATTGATCAGCATCTCGGCTGCAGAGGCGGTCTCCTCACTCACCAAGAAATAGACTTTATTGAGATTTAGCGTACTGAGCCCCTCAAAGTAGGTATCATACATATGCAATTGATCCCTGAGGTTTTTTGCTGCATCGGACTGCATATACTTATTCATTTCGTAAGTCAGCATCAGCTTCCCTTTGGTCTTGGCTCCGCCGATCTTATCCGCGACATAAATAGCAGCATCCACATACCCACCACCATTGTACCGCAGATCAACAATTAGGCTTTTGATCTGTTTGGTCTCATAAGCAGCAAAGGCGGCATTGATATTTTTCTGATTTTGGTTGTTATTTTCAATCTCTTCAAAGGAAGAAAGGGCCAAATAACCAATGTTGTTGCCGCTATAGGTATATACCGTATCCTTGTAGATGGGATTGATCACATAGGAATTATTATAGCTCATTGGTTTTTCAAAAACCTTATTATCCGCACGTTTCACTTGAAGCGTAAGACTTGCCGCATCCAATGCCGAATTGATCTTACCTCTTAATCGGCTATACGCCGCAGGGTCTTTCACTTCGCAGGTCCCGCCTTCGTCTGGACAGCTGACTTCTACTGAATAATTTTCCGTGTCATTATTGACAGATGTGATAATATCGGCCCGTTTAAACCCTGCCACCTGCGCAGGGGATCCGCCTTCGACAAAGGAAATGTAAGGTCGTGCAATCTTGCTATCTATCGAAAACCACTGCACAGAGATTCCATAACCTTCGTTGTTATCCATCTTTGTACTGGACTGTCCAGAGATATTGTAACCGTTGATCCCTTCCATAAAGGAAAAGCGGTCAAAGACCCCGGAATAGCCTGCCCCAACATGAACGGGTGTAAGCCTCTTGAGTGCATCGAGCACACTACTGGCCGATCCATATTGATCGGTGTACTCCGCTGGATTTTTTAAATAATCTGGAATAGATCCATCCGCCCATATCGAATAAAGCTTATAATATTTATAAATATCGTCTTTGATAAGCTGACCTTCGGTGCGGTCAGTCGGTTCCGGCTCCGGTTCGGGCTCAGGATGATCCTTTTTACAGGAGAGTACAGTAAGTCCGATCAGCGCTATCGCTGCCCAACGTCCTACTTGCTGTAGAGGGACTATGTTCATATATTGAAGCTTTTTGTAAAACAAACATAGAGAAATTTAGCTTGATACACAAAGCTAAATCTATTGGAAAAGAAATTAATTCGGCATTCTAGCACTCCATTGCGATCAATTACCATCCAGGCATAAACAAAGTTCTAAAATTTCAATTAGCTGTAAGTTCCGCACTTAAATGCGCATAACAAGATAATATCTGCATGGGGAATGCATGAAAAGTAGACAGTTACAAAAAAAATCAACTTTTTTAACAACTGCATTTGTCTATGTGGAGATAATTCGTACATTTGCGTTGTTTATAATGAATCTAAATAAATATTAATTATTAACAACTAGAATTCACAATGCAGATCACATGATCAATTTAAACATGAAAAACATCAAATACCAAAGTATTCTTTTCCTTCTCTTACTAGTATGTACCGCAAAGGCGCAACAATTTACAGCATCATTAAAGGGATATGTTAAAACCACAGCCCAACAGGGTGTTGCGTCATCAACCATACGCATAGGAAACATTTACTCGTCAACAGATGAAGCAGGGTATTATGAAATCAAAAACATTAACCAAAAAAACGTTACAATAACGGCTTCTGCGTTAGGCTATCGAAATACAACGAAAACTATTATCCTGAAAGCGGGTGAAAATACATTTGACCTCGAGTTGACATCGGATCAAAAAGAAATTGAGCAGGTTGAAGTATTTGGCCGAACAAAAGCACAGGAAGTGAACCGGCAGGCATTTAACGTAACTGCAGTAGACGCCACCAAGCTATATAATACGACCATGGATATCTCTAGTGCGTTGGACCGTGTAGCCGGTGTCCGTGTAAGAGAGTCTGGTGGTGTAGGTTCTAATTTTAATTTGATGTTGAACGGATTTAATGGAGACCAAATCCGTTATTTTATTGATGGTATTCCGATGGAAAATTTTGGTTCAGCATTCCAAATCAATAATATTCCCATCAATATTGCAGAAAGAATTGAAATCTATAAAGGAGTGGTACCAGTATGGTTGGGATCTGATGCATTAGGTGGTGCTGTCAATATCGTCACCGGAGACCGTATGAATAGTTATGTGGATGCATCCTATTCTTTTGGATCCTTTAATACACACCGTACTGTGATCAATGCTGCACATACAACAAAAAAAGGCTTATACTTCCAACTTAATGCTTTTCAAAATTATTCAGACAACAATTATAAGGTCACTGTCGACGTAGCCGACATTAACACTGGTGTATATAAGGAAGGAGTGAAATTAAAAAGATTCCACGACACCTATCATAACGAATCGCTCATTGCTAATATTGGTGTGGTCAATAAATCTTATGCTGACAAACTCCTCTTTGGTGTCGTCCTCGGACAAAGCTATAAAGAAATTCAAACAGGGGCACGCATGGTATCTGTTTTTGGGGGATGGCACAATCGGGGAACCACTGTGATGCCAACATTCAAGTATAAAAAGAATGATCTTTTTATAAAAGGTTTGGATGTAATCCTAAACGGAAATATCAACTTGGGGAATAACCAAAATATTGATACTGTACATGCACGTTTTGACTGGTATGGCAACAGAAAAAACCTCGAAGGGCCTGGTGGAGAACGTTCGTACACTATGTATAAATACAGAAACAATGCTGGTGTAGCCAATGCCATCTTAAATTATAAACTTTCTGAAAGACAAAGTCTATCACTTACTGACGTATTCAACACTTTTAAGCGTAGTGGTGAGGATGAGGTAAATCCACAAAATGCCAGCAACGAACAAGCCCAATTAAGTCAGAAAAATGTTCTCTCCTTGGGGTATCAATATGATATAAAAGACAAATTTAGTTTTAACGCCTTTTTAAAACACTACAATCAGCACAACGCTAGTGGCAATAACGAATTGGAAAAGAATATTAGCAAGTTAGGATATGGAACTGCTCTCTCTTACTACCTAGCTCCGACCCTCCAGATTAAGGGTTCTTATGAGCTCACCACAAAGATGCCAACGCCTACAGAACTTTTTGGTGACGTTGAAAATTACGAAGGAAACGTTGCCTTGAAACCAGAAAGAAGCAATAATCTCAACTTGGGTATACTTTACGATTTCAGGCTGAATCCAGATAACCGCTTTGCTTTGATGGCCAATGCATTTTACCGCCATGCGGATGACTTCATCTATCAAAGATTAAATAACAACCAATCTAAATATGTATCAGACAATAGGGATGGCGTACGCTCTATCGGAGGTGATTTAGATCTACGCTATTCATACCAAAAATGGTTCATGGCGGGCTTAAACGCTACCTACCAATCTGTTAAAAATATGCAAAAAGTAGAACCAGGATATACAGGTATAAGTCCATTATATAAAAATCAAATGCCTAATATTCCTTATCTATTTGGCAATCTAGACGCGTCAGTAATTTTTCCAGAACTTGGGGGCAAAAATAACCGGTTAAACGTGGGAGCCAACCTATTGTATGTGCATGAATTCTGGTTATACTGGCCAGGCTTAGGTTCAACCGACGCAGATGCCGAAAAAAGAAAAATTCCGACACAGTTAAGCCTAGATGCCAACGTCGTATACTCCATCGCAAATGGTCGATACAATATTGCTCTGGAAGGCAAAAACCTCACGGATAACCGTTTGGTTGACAATTTCAGTTTACAAAAACCAAGCCGTGGCTTCTATATCAACCTACGTTATTTCTTCAACAAACAAAATTAATCTATAAATATTTCAATCATGAAAACAAAATCTCTTTTCTCCCTATTAGCAGCCGCTATTTTATTTGGATCTTGCTCGAAAAGCGAACCCACTGGAGGCAATACTACTGATGGAGGCAGCAAATATATTGTCGCAGTAACTCCTATTGCAAGTACCGGCGTAGCGGACTATCTTGTTACGACAAATAGCCTTGATGAAGGAACGGCATCCATCCTTGGGAACGGAATTGAGCAGGATGGCACATATCGCTATTATTTAACAACAAACAATAAATTTTTTAGCTTTCTATACGGGCAGGGCAACCCAGGTGCTGTAACAGCGTATAATCTTGAAAATGGTAAATTGAAAAAATTAACCAATTTCCAATCAGAGACTGTAGCTGCATTTGCCGCGGTAAATGAGGATGTATTGATGGCCAAAATGTCAAGAAACCTAGCTACCCCAACACATACTTGGTACAGAGTCAGTACCAATAGCTTGTCTATTGTGGGCGAAGGATCGATGAATGCACTCGAATTGGCCAACAATGGTGAAATTGGATATTTTAGCTGGTTAACACAAGTAGGTAATAAAGTCTATGCGCCTTTCTTCTGTATAGAAAGTTCTTCTTTTACAACAAAATACCCTAACAAAGCTTGGGTTGCTGTATTTTCTTATCCGGATATGAAGCTTGAAAAAGTTTTTACGGATGAGCGTACCAGCTATATCGGTCAATATTTCACCAATGGTTTGGGAACCGTAGAGAATGGTGATATTTATGCATTCTCTGCAGCCAATGCCACTTCAAAAAGAAAAGATGACCCTACAAAATCTGAAATCACAACAACTAATCCCTCTGCAATCTTAAGGATATCATCAGGTACCACGGAATTTGACAAAAGCTATTTCTTTAATGTGGCTGAGATTTCAGGTGGTTACAACATCGTTAACTGGACCTATGTCGGCGGCAACAATTTCATTGTAAGCTCCAAAAAGAAACAATCCGATGGCACTTACAGCGCGGCGACAACAATTGCAGCTGTAAATGTCGTAGACAAAACATTTAAAATTATATCCGGTTTACCACAAGCCCCTGAAGTAAAGTCATTTACACAAAGAAACAACTATAGCAAGAAAGATGGCAAAACAGGGTACATTGGCGTAAACCTAACTTCTGGCGAAAGCTATGTATATAAAATCGATGCAGCAGCAGCTACCGCAACTAGAGGTCTAAAAGTTGAAGGCGGAACGATTACTGCTATCGAACATTTAGATTAACCTCATTTTATATTTAAAGTAAATACCCAATATGCTGATAGATTGGGTATCTGTACCAAGCAGCACTCCTAACTATGTACACATTTTTACTCTTGCTAATTTTTGCTGGTAGCTTTTTCTGGTACTGTTCCTCGGAAAAGGTCAAGATACAGCATGGTCCATCAGCACTGTTAACATTGGTGAAAGACAAAACTCGCGCGAGGATCCTTGGCGTTGTCCTTCTTGGATTTTCCTGGGCGCTGACCATGTATTTTCAGGGTACCCTCTCAGGAACACTCGCTTTCGGCGCTTATGCGATGGGATTTTTTAGCCTTATCGTGCTTTTATCGCCTTACCGCTATTTCCAATGGAAACAACTTACTGTTGTTTTTTTAATCGCTCTCCTATTAGAAACAATCATCTTCTGAACCATGCCTGCCAATAAAAAATATCTAAGCAGTCCATTCCAACGCTTTCTAAAAATTACCGCAGGCTTTTTTGGCGGCTATTTTGTGATGCTTTACCTGCACCTCTGTCTGACGAAACTGTTTGATAAAACGGACATATTGATCACAGCCTATGTCACGGGTTTTATCGCCTGGGGAATCTTATTGCTTGCCGCCTTTCTTTCTAAGAACGGCTGGCTGATATGGGGTATCTATCTGCTTTTGATTGCTGTGTTCTATGGCATCTTTATTTACCTCTAATCATCCTTATCATGAATCTAAGACGTTATAATATCTATTTCAATACGCATACCATCTCAGGGATAATCATTTGTGCTATCTTGTATGTGATCTTTTTTGCGGGATCTTTTTCATTCTTCAAAAATGAGATCAATGCCTGGCAAAAAAATGAGTCGGACAAAGGGGGTACTTACCGAAACCTGGTTTTTGATCATCTCTTAGACTCCATAAACCAGGTCAAAGAACTTAAGGGGAGAGATATCGCCTTCTATATGCAGCATAATGGTCATGCAAGCTATGTCAATATAGGAGCCTCCCAGGATACAATTGTAGCGAATAGGGCAAAATTAATGGCTGCCCAAAAGACCAAAGGTATAACAAAAGACAGTGAAGCGAAGGGTGAAAAAAAGAAAAAACGTGGCCGGGGCCGACGTGGCGCGGACGATTCCATGTATTTTAGCTATGACCTGGCAACAAAAAAGCCATCGGACTATGGTGACGGCTACACGATGGGCGAATTTTTGTACCGTCTCCATTTTCTAGCCCCACTTAACCAGATCGGGATCAATATCGGACGGCCCTTTGGTTATACCTTGGCAGGCCTGGTTTCATTTATCTTTCTCTTTGCACTGATATCAGGCTTGATGCTCCACTGGGACAAAATAAAATCGAATTTCTTTGTGTTCAGGCCGGAAAACAAGTGGAAAACGGTGTGGACAGATATGCATACAGCGCTCGGTGTAATCGGTTTTCCTTACCAGTTTATGTATGCGCTGACAGGCATCGTTCTCATCGTTAATTCGGTCCTTATCATTCCCTTCAGCAAATACCTTTACGATGGTAAGGAAAATGAGGTATATGCTGCACTTGGCTACAACGACAATACAAAATATACCTATTTATACGAGCCCCTCTCCACAACCTTTAAGATGGGGGATTTTTTGGATAAACTGGAAAGCAAATGGCCCAACAGCCATATGAACCGCATCTTTATCAAAAATTATGGTGACAGGAGCATGCATGTGGTTGCGTTATATGATGCCAATATCGATAAAAACTTTGCTGGCTCAGGTCGGATTATCTATCGCGTAGCAGACAACAAAATACTATTCGAGAAATCAGCCGCGGACAATGGCACCTACCTGGATTATGTGAAAGGATTCATTTACCGCTTGCATCTTGCCGATTTTGGGGGCTATCCGATCAAAATCATCTACTTTGTCCTGGGTATTATGGGCTGTTTTGTGATTATTTCAGGTATTTTGATCTGGTTGGTGGCTCGGGATAAAAACAATATCCCCAAGCGCAAACGCATCTTTAATTTTTGGGCAGCCAATGTATTTATGGCAGCCTGTCTAACTATGTTTCCGGTTACAGCAGTAGCGTTTATCGCTGTTAAACTGGCTACGAAAGTAGATCAACCGTTTATATTTCACGTTTATTTCTACAGCTGGCTGGCTTTGAGTGTTTTTTATATCATTCGCCGTAATATTGGAAAAACGAATCGGGAAACACTCTTTTTGGGCTCGGTGTTGGCTTTGGCGGTTCCGATTGTGAATGGGATAAAGACGGGCAATTGGATCTGGGTCTCTTATCGTTCCGGAGCAAATGACATCTTATTGGTGGACTTACTCTGGCTTTCATTAGGGATCATCGGATTGTTGATCTTCAGAAAGATGCTGCAATCCGCAAGAAAAGAAAACGATAGCGCAAAACAGGTTACAGCCAATGAAGCGAATGGTGATATCAAAAAAGCTTCGCCGCCAAAAAGAACTTTTGTCTTAAAAAGCAACCCTACCACAGAAGTATAATTTTCCTTACTCATATCCGCAATAGGCGAGCTATAACAGTTCGCCTTTGCTTTTACCGCAGGCTCGCACTCCCAGAATCTCAATACGCCAATCTAATACCTATACTTCTCCTTCCACTTGTCGCGCAAGCTCTGACGAATCTTCTCTTCTTGCGGGTTTTGTCCCGGTTCATAGAGCTTGACACCGCTAACTTCTTTCGGCAGAAATTCCTGTACCACAAAATTCCCGGGGAAGGCGTGTGCATATTTATATTCTGCCCCATAATTGAGTTCTTTCATCAACTTGGTAGGCGCATTACGAATATGCAAGGGAACGGACAGATCACCGGTCTGCTTCACCAGGGCCTGTGCCTTGTTGATGGCTTCGTACGAGGCATTGCTCTTAACTGAAGTGGCTAGATAAATAACGGTCTGCGAGAGTATAATACGTGATTCGGGCCATCCGATTACATTCACCGCCTGAAAACAATTGTTGGCCAACAGAAGTGCATTGGGATTGGCATTGCCAATATCTTCGGAAGCCAAGATCAATAAACGCCGTGCTATAAAAGATGGATCCTCGCCACCTTCGATCATGCGTGCGAGCCAGTAGACCGCTGCATTGGGGTCGGATCCGCGGATAGACTTTATAAATGCTGAAATAATATCATAGTGCTGTTCGCCCGCCTTGTCATAGATCGCCATATTCTGCTGCACTTGTCGCAGGACAAAAGCATTGGTAATCGGCTCCTTGTGGAGAACAGCTGCATTGACTACAAGCTCAAGTACATTCAATAACTTGCGTGCATCGCCACCAGACAAGCGCAATAGTGCTTCATACTCTTCAACGACAATATCATGCTTTTGGAGGTATTCATCCTCATGCAATGCCTTTTGCACGAGGCCAATAAGATCCTCCTCGGACAAATGCTCAAGCACATAGACCTGGCAACGGGAAAGCAATGCTGATATCACCTCAAATGAGGGGTTTTCGGTGGTGGCACCGATCAATGTGACCAAGCCGCGCTCGACAGCCCCCAACAATGAATCCTGCTGGGATTTGGAAAAACGATGGATCTCATCGATAAATAGAATGGGCTGATCCTGATTAAAATTCATCAGCCGTTCGGCTTTATCAATCACCTCCCGGATATCTTTTACACCAGCTTGTATGGCGCTCAAGGAGAAAAAGGGTCTATCCAGCTCCTTCGCAATCAACAGCGCCAAGCTCGTTTTCCCAACTCCTGGAGGCCCCCACAAGATCATCGAAGGAATATTCTTTTGTTGAATCGCATGATAGAGTACTGCATCAGGACCGACGATATGCTGTTGCCCTACATAATCGCTCAATTGATGGGGACGCAGTCGTTCTGCAAGTGGGATACGTGTTGCCATACGACAAATTTAAAAATTAAACAGTACAATAACTAAATATTTTAGTCAACCTGATTAAGTATCGCTGAAAAACTGCAGGCTTGTACCGGCAGGGGCTCAATACTAACTACACAATACTCAAAAAAACACTTTAACATTTTTTCACATAATTTTTCGTCATATTTGTATTACACGTTAATTACGACGTAATAATGCATGAGGATGACGAAATACTGGACCTTGCTTTTGGCAGCCCTAACCACAACCCTTGGAATGAGCGGAAAGGTATGGGCACAGCAAACCCCAAAGGATTATACTGGGGCAATAAAAAAATACGATGCTTCTTTTAGAGGAATAGGTCCGGAGGTGTATTTCCTGCCGCCGCCAAAGACTGAAAATGAAATTATTGAGGACAATTATAGCGATAAAAAGGGCTTCAGCAGGGAAATTGAGAGGCAACTGCTCTTCCAACGCTTATTGCTGCAATTGAAAAGCACCAATAACATCGGGCATTTTCAATACCTGATGAATCCTGTCCCACCCAATACTGCAGCATGGAATAATGCCATCGAAAATCAAAAGAAATCGGAAAACTGGATCGCAGGTTATGCCTTGGCAAATGAAGCCGCGCTATTTGCCATTAAAAATAATGATAGCAGCAATGCGTCAAAATTTCTCTATGACGCCCTCTCATTGGCAAATCGTACAGACAATACCAATGATATTGCTACGATCAGTCTGAACTTGAGCAATTTTCTTTTGTACCATGGCGACTTTCTCAAAGCAGAAGAGAGCGCCCAAAAATACCATAGCCATGCGACAGTCAGCAAAAGCTATGTCGAACAGGCAAATGCCTGGCTGTTAATTGCGATGGCACGTGCGGGACAGGGAAACTTTAAGGCCGCTGAGAATAACATTATCCGTAGCGCTATCCCGCTATTCAATAAAGCAAAAGCTTATGAAGGCAAAATATTCGCCTGGGAGATGCTTGCTGAGATTTATTTTAACCAGAATAAATACACAGAAGCGCAGTGGTTTTTGCTACAGGCACGTGACCTGGCCAATGCAAAGAAATTGAGCGGCGAACTTGCAGAGATCGAATATCTCCTTGCTGCCTCCAAACAAAAGGATGGTAATTACAAGATCGCCATCAAAGAATTTATTCAGGCGGCGGAATTGGCTTCTAATGAGAATAACAAGCAGCTTTCATTGGCTATATTGGACAAATTGGGCGAAGTATATCTTGTGCTGAAAGATTATCCCTCAGCCGACCAGACATACAAAGCTTATACACAACTGAAAAACGAATTGTACAATTAGGACTTTCATACAAAATATCAACCGAGGAACCGAAAGTAGGAAATAAATTGTATTTTAAGCTTTTTGTAAAGATTAAAGGTTAATTCAAATAAATTTTTAGAATCTATGTTAATGTGCTATGAATTTCACTAAATTTAGCACGCTTATCAATAAGAGCTGAATTTTTTTTATAAAATGATTATTAAAACTGTCGAAAATATGTTTAGGAAACTCATATTTGCACTTTTTGTGGTATCTATTGTCTCCTGTGGATCAAAACCACGGGTGGTGCTTCCAGATGATGGCGGCCTCAAGCCGAGTACCCAGCATCAGATCATCGCGAAAGAAGTGATTGGATTATTGGAAAATGCGAGCTACAAGAAGGTCAAAATGAATGATTCGATATCTGGAATTATCTACGATAATCTGATCAAAGGTTTGGACCAAAGCAAAAATTATTTGCTCCAGTCGGATATCGATGAATTTCAAGCTTACAAGAGTAATCTTGCCCAAGATATGAAAGATGGCGATCTCTCTGCTGCCTTCCATATCTTTAATGTCTACAAAAAAAGATATTTAGAAAGAATGCAATATGCGCTTTCTGAAATAGACAAAACACATGACTTTACTAAAGACGAATTCTATCAACCTAACCGGGAAAAATTAAGCTGGTTCAAAACTGACGTGGAGGCGAATGACCAATGGCGTAAACGTGTGAAATATGATTTGTTAAACTTGGAAACAGCGAGTGGAAAATCTACCGACAGCGCCAAAACCAAGCAGGTGGAGACATTGAAAAAACGTTATGTGAATTTAATCTCGCAAACAAAAAAATACAATTCCAACGACGCCTTCCAGATCATTATGCAGTCGCTGACAGATGCTGTAGACCCGCATACTTCCTATTTCAACCCATCGTATGCACAGGCCTTTAACGAAGGCATGGCAAATACTTTTGAAGGTATTGGCGCGAGGCTTATGATTGACAATGAGGCGGTGAGCATCAATGAGATCATCCCTGGTGGCCCTATCTTTAAGGACAAGACCATTCAGGTAAATGATAAGATCATTGGTGTCGCTCAAGGCAAAGATGGTGAATTTGAAGATATCATCGGCTGGAGATTGGATGCTGCTGTAGCTAAAATAAAAGGTCCTAAAGGAACAATCGTACGACTTAAGATCATTCCAGCAGGGCAACCGATGAACTCGCATCCACGTATTGTCTCCCTGGTCCGCGAGAAAATCGTTGTCGAGGAGGAATCGGCCAAAAAAGAGATCATGAACATCAAAGGTACAGATGGAAAAATGTATAAGGTGGGGGTGATCAATATCCCTAAATTTTACATGGACTTTGAGGCATACAGGAGACGTGACCCCAACTACAAAAGTACAACAAGAGACGTAAGGTTAATCCTGGATACGCTCAAGCAGGCTAAAGTAGATGCTGTACTCATCGATCTACGCTTCAACGGCGGGGGCTCTCTTCCTGAGGCGATTGATCTGACAGGATTGTTTATTGACAAAGGACCTGTCGTACAAGTAAGGGATACAAAAAATAATATTGATGTCGAAGAAGACAAAAATGCAGGGGTAGCTTGGGATGGCCCATTAGGGGTAATGATCAACCGTTTCTCGGCCTCGGCTTCTGAAATCTTTGCCGGTGCAATCCAAGACTATGGCAGAGGGGTAATCTTAGGCTCACAGAGTTATGGTAAGGGAACTGTACAATCTGCGATCGATATGTCACGTGTCATCAGCCCGACCAGCCGTCTACTACTAAAAGCTTCGGGCGAGAAAGACCCTGATACACCTGAAGGTGCTCCACAGTATGGACAGATCAATATTACACTGGGTAAATTTTACCGTGTCAATGGTAGCAGTACGCAACACAAAGGGGTGACGCCGGATATTACATTCCCATCTCAATTCTCGGCCGAGAAATTTGGTGAAAGTTCTGAAAAATCTGCGCTTCCTTGGGATCAAATCCAATCCAGCAATTTTAAAAAAGTCGCGGATATGAGTGGTGTGGACAAAAAGCTCGAAACCTTGCACGAGGCGCGTATCAAAAATTCCCTTGAATACAAATACCTGAAAGAGGATATCGAAGAAGCTCAAAAAGATGAGGATGTTAAAATTTCACTGGAATTGAATAAATTCAAAAAAGAAAAAGATGACAATCTCAAGAAAAATAAAGAACGTATCAATGCTTTATTGAAATTACAGGGCAAACCAGCATGGGAAGAGGGCAAACCGCAACCAAAAATGGATCTTGACTTTGTAAAAGATGAAAGTGCAAAAGTAATGACGGATTACATCATCAATTTTGCTGAAAAAAAATAAGAAGTGATCAAGTAAAGTATCCAAAAAAAGAAAAAACTTGCTCCAAGTTAAAAAAAAAGTTAAAAGCTGCAGCTTTTAACTTTTTTTTTATATCTTAAAGTCGTCTTTTGAAAAGCGCTGTTTTACATAAAAATCGCCTGACCTACAACCACGAGACCACACTTGCTTGCAAGATTTATTTTTTTTTAGATCAAATTACTCGACATTTAAACACTAAAACTGTTCTGAATACTTTACATTTATTGTTATATTATAATTTAGATAAGCAAAATGAGCAAAACGATCAAGAAAATCTGCTGCATCGGAGCTGGCTATGTGGGAGGCCCTACCATGTCTGTAATTGCCAAACAATGTCCCCATATCGACGTTACAATTGTGGACGTAAATGCCGCCCGCATTAATGCCTGGAATGATAAAAACTTAGAAAACCTTCCTGTGTATGAACCAGGACTAAGTGAAATCGTCGCAGAGGCGCGTAACCGAAATTTGTTTTTCTCAACAGATATCGACAGCGCTATTGACGAAGCAGATATGATTTTTATTTCGGTTAATACGCCTACAAAGAACTACGGCAAAGGAAAGGGCCTTGCTGCAGATCTAAAGTATATCGAATTGTGCGCCCGCCAAATCGCTGCAGTGGCCAAAAACAGCAAAATAGTTGTTGAAAAATCCACTCTTCCCGTCCGTACAGCAGCAGCTCTAAAAAGTATTCTTGACAACACTGGAAATGGAGTCGACTTTCATATTTTATCAAATCCAGAATTTCTGGCAGAAGGTACAGCTATTACAGATCTGATCAATCCGGACCGAGTGCTAATTGGAGGTGAAAATGAAAACGCCATTGCCGCACTTGTCGATATTTATGCAAACTGGGTAGACCGGAGCAAGATATTGACCACAAACCTATGGTCTTCTGAACTTTCTAAATTAACAGCTAATGCATTTTTAGCGCAACGAGTATCTTCAATAAATGCCATATCAGCATTATGTGAAAAGACCGGAGCTAACGTAGACGAAGTAGCTAAAGCAATTGGTATGGATACGCGTATTGGTTCAAAATTTCTTAAAGCGTCGGTGGGTTTCGGTGGATCTTGTTTTCAAAAAGACATTCTCAATCTGGTTTATATAGCTAGAAGCTACGGCCTAACCGAAGTCGCCGATTATTGGGACCAGGTAATCATCATGAACGACTATCAAAAGCATCGATTCGCAGACCATATTATTCAAACGTTATATAATACGGTTTCTGGTAAAAAAATTGCATTTTTAGGGTGGGCCTTTAAAAAAGATACCAACGACACACGCGAATCTGCCGCTATTTATGTTGCAGACTACCTACTCAACGAGCAGGCCGAAATTACTGTTTACGACCCAAAGGTCAGTGCCGAGCGAATTTATGCAGACCTTGACGATTTAAACTCACGCTCATCTGATGAAAATAGACGTTTAGTCAAAATCGTTAATACGCCGTATGAAGCCTGCGATGACGCCCACGCCATTGCAATACTCACAGAATGGGACGTATTCAAGACCTATGAGTGGCAAAAGATAAAGGAAAAAATGAAAAAACCGGCTTCCATATTCGACGGACGCAAGCTCTTGAATCGTAAAGAATTAGAAGATATCGGATTTAAATATTACGCGATTGGCGAATAATTATTCGTACAAATGATTGGAAAAAGGGGCTTTATGCCAGATGCTCTTAGTTTTGAGCGATAGGCTATGTCCCTTTTATTCTATATAATATAGCCTTTAAATCGCAATTTTACCTTTTGTTTGTAACTTATCGTAAGATTAGTTGTTATACTAAAAACGGAAGTACAAACAGACGCTAAGGGTAATGACCTTGCAACAATACGTACTGTACCAGCGATTCCGGAGAAACCGAATTTTACAATTAAAAATACATGAGCATGAAACGTATCCTGCTTTTAACCGACTTTTCAGAAAATGCACTTCTAGCTGCAAAACAAGTAGCCCTATGTACAACGGCCTGGCACACTGAACAAGTGATTGTTTACCATACGTACAACAGCGTAACAATTGTAAACAACGAACCCATTGTTGTGGTTAATGATGAAGTAAAAGAGGCCAAAGAGAAAGAATTAAATGCATGGCTAGAGCTGATTAGACCGCTCTTTCCACCGCAAGTGACCTTATCCCATAGGATGGAAGATGTCGACCTTCCGATAGGTGTAAATGACTTATGCAAATCGGAGCATATCGATCTGGTGGCGCTGGGCATCACAGGCCAGACTGGCTTTGCCAAAATATTGGTGGGAAGCAATGCCATTACTTTAATGGATATCTGCAATAAGCCGATGTTGATTGTCTCCCATAAGGTTAATCCAGCAGTGCCAAAGCATGTACTAGCAACAACTGACCTAAAAGAAGTAGACCGCAAATTGAGTCTGTTTAACCTGGATCAGGTGCTCGATGCTTTCTCCGCCCAGTTATATGTTTTGAACGTGGCCAAAAGGGAGGGTTCTGCCGCAGATCTGGCTCAGGAATTAAAACATTTGCACGAACGCCTAGACAAGTACAAACCGATCTATGATTACATCAGCTATGACGATATCACGATGGGGATAGCTGAATATGCGAAGGAGAAACATATTGACCTTATCCTCTCCTTCCATAAGAAACAGGGTTTATTGGCAAGCTTATTCAAAACGAGCATCTCCAAAAAGATGGCATGGAACGGTGCGGCCAACTTATTGGTCATTCCAATGGACAAGTCATAAATAATAAGGCAAAGTAAGCATCCGGACAAAGGGCCTTGCATGGATTGGGGCCAATCCATGCAAGGCCCTTTGCCTCATGATCTGACAACTGGTATCACCAGTTGTTTATAGAATGCGACTTGCCCGCTTATATGTTTGCAACTACTTCTTGTCTACGGAATGTTTCCCTGGCCCCACAAAGACTAGACCTAAAAACACGAAAAACAATTCGATGGCATGTGAGGCACCTGAAATACCATCTCCTTTGGAAAGGTGCATCAATCCTGCAACCACCATGGTAAAGGCAAGTAGCAGTGCCGATGGTCTGAAGAAGAGACCTAATAGCAAAAAAAGACCGCCAATAGTTTCTGTGGCTGCGGCCATAAAACCCCAAAATGCCGGCATAAAATTGATCCCGATATTGCCCATTGCTTTTCCGACGCCCCCCCAGAGTTCAGGCCCTCCTTGAAGCTTGGGCAAACCATGCATAATCATCATGACACCTAATCCGATACGAAGTATCAATAAGCCTGTATCCCTATATTTCCCCAATGAATTCCAAATTGCCATAAATAGAAAATTAATGTATTAAAATGTTAATTACTGATTGATATTTCTAAAATAACCAAAATTTTTTATTGATGCGTGTTTATTTTCATCGGTATCAATGAGCTCACTTCGTTCGGTTATTGATGCGTGTTTATTTTCATCGGTATCAATGAGCTCACTTCGTTCGGTTATTGATGCGTGTTTATTTTCATCGGTATCAATGAGCTCACTTCGTTCGGTTATTGATGCGTGTTTATTTTCAGTCAACTATTAAGATTGAAAATAAGGTCCTGACAGAAGGGAAATGGATGTCCTTAGAAAAATATTGTATTTATGATACAAAATACGTAATTTAAGGACATAGACCTGATTATAAATTACTATGAAGAATCTTCTCTTGTTAACGGACTTCTCTGACAATGCATATGCTGCGGCGCAATATGCAGCAAAATTAGCACCGCTTTGGGGAATAGAAAAGGTTGTGCTGTACCATACCTATGAGGTGGTACCCACGGTTGGCACAGAGCCTGTTGTCATCAGTAATTCGGATATCCTGGAAGAAAAACAAAAGGATCTCAACGTCTGGCAGGTGGATCTAATGCAGCTCTTTCCACAGGGCATTGCATGGAAAGTGGTGTTGGAGGAATATGAATTAAGCTATGGTGTCAACCGAACCTGCGCCGAAGAAGACATTGATCTTGTCATCGTGGGAACAGCGGGCAAAAGTGGTTTTAAAAAACTGCTCTTAGGAAGTAATACGCTAAAATTGATTGAGAACTGTCACACACCGCTATTGGTCGTACCTGCCAAAGCTGAATTCAGAATCCCCAAAAAGATGCTGATCGCAACCAATCTCAAGGAGGTGCGGCTTAAGTTAGACCGCTTATTGATCAATGCTGCAGAAGTACTGCGCAAGAGTGAGGTGTATGTCGTGCATGTCACCAAGGAGGACCCTGCCAGTAAGGCGCTAAGCACAGAAATTAATATAATGACCAATATGCTGGCCTCGTACCATCCAATATACAGCTATATCTTGCACTCGGATATTGCCGTGGGCATTAATCAATACATCAATGAGAATCATATTGATATGATGGTTACTTTCCATCGTGACAAAGGATTGCTCAGCCGGATTTTCAATACCAGTATCGCACAGAAAATGGCCTGGAAAAGCCAGGCGGCAATGATGGTCATTCCTGTACATTCAGGCTGATGCCTTGAGCGCAAGTAATCAAACTGTTTCATTCGAGACCAAACAGTTTGATTGCTAAAAGCTATAAATAGATGAGTTCTGTTTTATTCGTACTCGTTACTAATTTCACTTTCCGGCCTAATACCAGGGCATGGTTATCATCGATATGCCCCGCTGGATAGCCAAAGGCAACGGGAAAATCGTACTCTTTGACTTTATCCCAGATAATTTCCTCCACAGTCTGTCCAAATGTCGGATCATTGTCTTTCATGGATGAAAATCCGCCAACAATAAGGCCTTTCAATTTTTTGAATTTGCCAGCTCGCTTCAATGCCCAGAGCATCCGATCCACAGAATAGTAGGCCTCACCCACATCCTCGATAAAAAGAATCTTATTCGCATACTTGACATCTGAGTCCGAAGCCAATAGGGATAATAAAATTGCCAAATTGCCACCGATCAACTTCCCTTCGGCCTCTCCAGGACGATTGGGGAACACCGATTGCTCATAAGCAAAGTCTACAGACTCACCAAAAAGTGCGTTTTTTAGCGTCTCCAGGGAAGCTTTCGTTCCTGATTCAAAAGACTTTGGCATCTGCCCGTGAATTGTCGCTATTTTATAGTTGCGTTGGATATGGCTGTGCAATACGGTGATATCGCTAAAACCCACTAGCCATTTTGGATGTTGCTCAAACTTGGAAAAATCAATTGCATCCACGATGCGGACGCAGCCATAACCTCCCCGTGCGGCAAATACCGCTTTGATGGATGGGTCGTCCAGCGCCCATTGCAGATCAGCAGCACGCAACTGGTCATCTCCTGCAAATTGATGGTAGGATGTCCCTACTGTCTCCCCTACCAGAACCTCCAGCCCCCAGCTCTTTAAGGTTTCAACGCCAATATCAATATTCCCTCGAATAAAGCTGGCTGGACAAACAATGGCGACTTTGTCGCCTTCTTTAAGAAAATCAGGTATTTTAGACATATTCGTTATATTTCATATCATTTAATTCGTATACAGTCATGAAGCTATCATGAGCGCATGTGCTTATTCTAACCCCAAATATCTGCCCTAGCTCACACTGGTCTACCCTATTAAAAATTTAAATGGATCAAGGGAGAACAAATTTATCTTAGTTTTATACCGCAAATTGAATTATCTTTGTGAAAGAAACAAGTAAAAACTTTAATATACTTCCAAGCATTGAGTATTCTAGATAAAAAACGTTATACAATTACTTCGGCATTACCATATGCCAATGGTCCTTTACATATCGGACACCTTGCCGGCGCTTATATTCCCGGGGATATTTTTGTTCGCTATTTGCGTTTAAATCAAAAGGATGTGGTCTATGTCTGTGGTTCGGATGAACATGGTGCAGCCATTACCATCCGCGCCAAAAAAGAGGGAATTACCCCACAACAGATTATTGATAAATACAATAAACAGATCAAGGAGAGCTTTGAGGAGTTTGGCATTTCTTTCGATATTTATCACCGTACTTCCGAACCGATTCACCACCAATTGTCACAAGATTTTTTCTTGAACCTATACAATAAAGGTGAATTCGTCGAGAAATTTTCGGAGCAATACTATGATGAGGAATACCATCAGTTTTTGGCGGATCGCTACATCACGGGTACTTGTCCAAACTGTAAATCTGAAGGCGCCTATGGCGACCAGTGTGAAAAATGTGGGACCTCGCTAAGTCCAACGGATCTGATCAACCCCATTTCAACATTAAGTGGAAAAACTCCCGTATTGAAAGAAACGAAGCATTGGTATTTGCCCTTGGATAAATACCAACCTTGGTTGGAAAAATGGCTGATCGAAGGCAAGAAAAATATTCTTAAATCAAATGTTTTTGGCCAATGTCAATCGTGGCTAAAGTCGGGTCTGCAGCCCCGCTCCATGACCCGCGATTTGGATTGGGGTGTGGATGTGCCGCTGGCTGAAGCACAAGGAAAAAAGCTGTATGTATGGCTGGATGCACCAATAGGTTATATTTCTGCAACGAAACAGTGGGCAATCGACCATGGAAAAAACTGGGAAGATTATTGGAAAACGCATGAAAATCCGGCCGACGATGCAACATTGATCCATTTCATAGGAAAAGATAATATTGTATTCCACTGTATTATATTCCCGGCAATTCTTCATGCGCATGGGGATTATATCTTGCCGGAAAATATTCCAGCGAATGAATTCCTTAACCTGGAAGGTGATAAATTATCTACTTCTAGAAATCATGCCGTCTGGTTACATGAATACCTGGAGGAATTCCCAGGCAAGCAGGATGAACTACGTTATGTATTGACCTCGATATTACCGGAGACCTCGGATGCTGAATTTACCTGGAAGGATTTCCAGGCACGGATCAACAACGAGCTGGTAGCCATCTTCGGGAACTTTGTCAACCGTGTGATGGTACTGTCCCATAAATATTTCGATGGAAAAGTATTCAGTGGATCTCCGTTGACAACAGTAGATCAATCGGTATTGAATGAATTAAAAACCTACCCGGCATCCATCAAGTCTTCGCTGGAGCAATTCCGTTTTCGTGAGGCTTTGGCCGAATTTATGAATGTAGCACGCCTGGGTAATAAATACTTGGCTGATGAAGAGCCTTGGAAAATTATTAAAACAGATGCCGAACGTGTAAAAACGGTTCTCAATGTCGCATCTCAAATTGTTGCCAACCTTGCAGTGCTAGCACAGCCTTTTTTACCAAAAACGGCAACTAAATTATTTGAAATGCTCAATTTCCCTCAAGGGAACTGGAACGATGCAGGCAACGAAGCGCTCATTCAGGATGGTCATCAACTGGGTGAGGTCCAATTGTTGTTTGACAAGGTAACGGATGAACAAGTTGACTTTCAACTGAACAAGCTCGCTGAGGCGAAATTGAAAAACCGCGCGGACAATACGAAGGTAGCCCCTGCAAAAGAAAATATCAGTTTTGATGACTTCGTTAAAATGGATATCCGAGTAGGAACAATCTTAGCGGCTGAAAAAGTTGCCAAAACAAAGAAATTACTAAAATTAACAATCGATACGGGTATTGACAACCGCACTGTCGTATCTGGTATCGCCGAATTCTTTAGTCCCGAGGAAATTGTCGGACGCCAGGTATCTATTTTAGTGAATCTTGAACCGCGAGAAATCAAAGGTATTACCTCACAGGGGATGATCCTGATGGCCGAGGATGCAGACGGCCGCCTGGATTTTGTCAAACCGGATACTGCGATCAAAGTAGGGAGCACAGTGCGTTAACAATAGGGCGCGCATGAATTTATACAAAAAGCCTGTTCGTACGAACAGGCTTTTTTTGTTTCTAGAAGAATATACTCTGAAGCCGCTTTTTAAAATCCTTGTCATCAAGCCAATCGTAAACTGTATCTTTCAGCTTTTTGATGATTTCCGCTTTCGATTCTGCGACAACCTTTTTCTTCTTGGTCAGCACATTGGAAACTGGGGTATTGGTGAGCTCAATCTTCGTTGCGAACATATTAAGATTCATACTGGGAACGGATATCCCCAGGATTAACCCCGGCAAGCCATGGATTAATTCTGGCCCTCCTGGGATGGGAATCTGTCCTGCAAAAAAAGCGACAACATAGATGGAATCCTGGATGATCCCGTTTGCCCGCCTACAATCATATCCAGCAATATTGCGGTATTCATCCGTATACTTCCATTTCACTGCCGGCAGCGAGTCTTTCAGCAGCAGCTGCTCATCGCCAAAAGGCAATAATTTAATGAAGTCCCGATTCTTAAAATTTATATAGGTCTTTGAATCAGCTAATGCCGGATTGTATTGGGAAACATTCCGATAATTAGTGGGATAATCTTCCTCTACGGTTTCAAACAACGTCTCTGTATCGTAAAACTTCAGTGTATGCTGTGTGATCACCTCAACTGGTCCATTTTTGACGGCATTGTCTACATTAAGCTTCTCCCAGGTATTGAGATCTGGCTTACTCAGATAATTTCGTTTCAAATAGTTCTGCACATGAAACTTGCGCTCGAAGGTCACCGTACCACTGCTTGGGAAAAATGCATTCTGGGCGTGTATTGCCGTAATGGACATACCTAACAGCCACATCATTATTATCAATTGCTTGCTCATTTGACAATGCCTCCTTTCATCTGTAAATAATTAATTTTATTTCCATCAACCAGATGGAGTTTGGATAAAAAAAATGCTAATTTAATCATGGCCGGTTCATCGTTGTAAAATTGTAGATCAGTTTTAACATCCCATAACGACGCAATACATCGTTACTGGTCTGGACAAATGCGGTTCCATCCTGATAACGGCGTACCCCAATATTTTTATTTAATATATCATTGACAAATAGCTGCGCTTCCAACGATTTGTCCTTCAGGAATTTTTTAGAGATATACCCATTCATATTGAGCATGTTAATAGACTGCAAAGTCTTTGTTGCAGCCTGATAATCCTGCCGCATGGATACCGAGATCTTAAAATCTTTGGGTAGGTAATAAGTGACTTGGGCATACGAATCGAATTTAAATGTGGTTTGGTTCAATTCGGGCTGCAGATAGGAATCCATCTGTTCGACTCCCGGACTTAAGTGGATATAAAAATCTAATTTATTGGCCTTGTATCGGTTAAAACCTATTTCGGGCCCTACACTCCAGGTTGTATTACGGTTGAGCTTAGGCGCTTCATTGAAAAGTGATAAATAGCTATATTGACTATTGTATTGTGTATTCAGTCCCGTACTCATTCTCAAACCCCATTTCTTCTGGAGCATGAAACTATATGACCCGCTCCCATACAAACGCCAGTTGTCTTTATCAATATTCACAAAAGAGATCTGTCGGGTACCATCTTCGAGGTTATAACGAATACTGCTATTGATATTTCGTTTTCCCTGATTTGCACTGATGTAAAAATAGAAACTCTGGTCTTTGAGCTGTTTGTAAGAATTATAACTGAGGGAGTAGGAATTATTGAACCCGGCTTTGAGGTCGGGGTTGTCCAAATATTCTACGAGGGGTTGACTATTTTGCTTGAGTGGCTCTATCTGTGTAAGTGAAGGCTGAACTGTCTGCCCATAATAGTTGAACCGCAAGTTTTTCGTTTTCGAAATCTTATAGTTCACATTTAATGAGGGCCTAATAGACGTTTGATCTCGTTGCAGTATTGTATTTAAATTGTTATACGTCCGCTTTACAGCCTCAAAATCAGTCCGGTTGCTCAAATTGATGGTCAACGTATTGGTTTTATAGCTCAATGCAGTATTGATGCTGTTTTTTATACTGGAGAAATCAAAATCATTTAAGACGCGCGGATCTAATACCGTATAATCGTTGCTGATGGAATCTTTATTGAATGCTTGATTGAGCGTCTCCGATTGATTGCTGGAGAATGAATATCCGATTGAACCGGTAATCTTTTTTGACAGGGGTTCGGTATAGGTGACCGACGCTCCATAGGTGTTATTGCTGAACTTGTCTTTTTTAAATTGATCAATCGTATCGGTGCGTCTGTCATTGTTAAAATAGTTTTCCGAAAAATACCATGTCTCCGAACGGTTCTGATCTGTATTGGCGTTCAGGCCGAATGTAATGGAACGGCGCTCTTTTTTAAAACGTCGTGTCAATAGAGCATTCACATTGAATTTATCCTGATCACTATTCAGGTCCGTGCGTGACCTGGTATTTGTGATAGGCTGACCATCCAAAGTTTTCTGGAAAGCTTCTGCGTCAGAAAAATTGTCCCTGCTGGATTTATTAAAGCCCATATTAACTGTCAGATCGGCAAGTGAATCCAATTTATAATCATATCTCAGATTGGCAACATGTGATTTGCTCTCATTGTCTGATCGGGTAATATTACTGTCTATCTGTGCTCGCTCAGGCAAGTTATTCTGTGCATTATAGGTGCTTGTATTATCAACGTTGATCTGATTGCGCTTGTAATTGACATTAATCTTATGTTTATCATCTTTAGTTTTATCCGAATAGCTGACGCCCATATTGAGGGCTTTGGGGACTCCCCCACCGCGGTATCTCCCGTCAAACCCGCCATCCGTATCATCCCCACTAGAGGTGATCATAATACCTCCGCCATCCATCACCTGCACATTATCACTTCCGCCAACACCGTATTTCTGGCTATCCTCAAAGCCCAATCCTACCATGCCGTCATTGGCCAGGATACCATAAACGGCAATTTTCTGTGATCCCTTAAATTTATTGAGCATGATCTTACCAGCATAATATTGATCTGTCCCCCCACCGGCAATTGCTTGCCCAAACATTCCTTTCTTTTTATCTTCCTTGAGCTTAATATCAATGGTCTGTGTACGTTCGCCATCATCCACACCGGTGCGCACAGCCAGATCCGATTTCTTTTCATACACCTGTACCTTGCTTACCATATCCGACCGGATATTTTTGGTGATCAGGGTGGGATCGTCTCCAAAAAATTCCTCACCATCAAGCAACACTTTCTTGACTTCTTTGCCCTGCGCCGTGATCTTACCTGTCCCGTCAATCGTAATGCCAGGCAGTACCCTGAGCAGATCGTCAACTTTAGCGTCTTTCTCCACTTTAAAACTACCCGCATCGTATTCCACTGTATCTCCTTTGATCACCACTGGGATTCTTCCATTGACCTGCACCTCTTCTAAAAGCAATGCTGCTTTTGACAATGATATAGCCCCAAGATCCAGACCTTGGGATGTAATATGGATATCTTTGACAAGGTCAGCATACTGCGGATAAGACACGACCATCTTATACATGCCTGTATCAAGGTTAAGAATCTGAAAAGCTCCGTTTTCTTTTGTCCGGTCAAACTTGATTAAAATAGAATCCTTGGGATTAAGTAGCGCAACAGCGGCTTGATGAAGTTTAGCTTGATCTTTGCCATCAACAACGACTCCTATAAGCCGCTGTTGGGCGTAGGAAATAGTGCTGATGGCTGAGAGTAAAAGAAACAAAACTAAAGAGTAGGTTAGTCTCATAAATTTCCGTTTATATATTGTCGCAATAAAGATATTAATGTTACTACGGAAAATTCGTAAAATAATGTTAAATAACTAAGAAATTAAAAATATAAATAACAGACAATAAAAAAATAGGCTAGCAAAGAAATCAGCATACTGTTTATCAGTATTTTATTAAAACAAAAAGGAGATGCAACTTATCTGTTACATCTCCATTTCGTTTTTGACGACTCAATTTATTTTACCTAATCTACATTTAGATTCAATTCTTTTTCTTTACTAATTAAATGAGCGATGCTGGTATCGTTCAAAATTTGTAACATCGCATTTCTCACTTCAACAAATGTATCCCGGATTCCACAGGCATGTTCTTCCGTACACTCTTCACAGGAGCGGTAGAAATTTAGACTGACACAGGGAAGTAAAGCGATAGGTCCATCGATCAGACGCATCACCTGCGATAAAAATACATCCTCAGGAGCTTTGTTTAAACTATAGCCACCACCTGCACCTTTTTTGCTATAGAGAATCCCTGCGTTTCGCATCTCTAGGAGAATCTGTTCCAAGAATTTTTTTGGAATATTTTCTTCCTGTGCAATCTTAACGATCTGCATAGGTTCATTTCCGTAGTTACGACCGAGCACCATAAGTGCCTTAATTGCATATTTTGTCTTTTTGGAAAGCATAATTTGTTAACCCCCTATTGAATTGCAAATTTACGTTTTTTATTCTATAGAATAAAACCTATAACCTAGCTGGTAAAAAAGAACCCTTAGCACAGTTTAATCCACGGATCTATGCTAAGGGCAAATAGTATTTAATATCAAATCGTTATTGGTCCAATACTGCTGTAATGGGTTTACCGATACTTCCATTAGGTTCGGTAATATGCAGCAGCGATGAAATGGTCGGCGCAATATCGACAATATGTACCTCTGTATTGGATACGCCCGGCTTAATGCCCCAGCCCATAAATACTAACGGAATATGGGAATCGTATCCCGACCAGGTACCGTGTGTCGTACCTGTAGAGCGTGGCGTTCCGTCATACCATTGCGGCTCACAAACGATTTGGATAACGCCACTCCGTTTGTAATTAAAGCCATTGATCATTTTTTCACGGACAGGCTGTGGAATCATCAGGCTTTCACCTTTTTCCATATCCGCAACATAAGCAACACCTTCAGTCTGGCGCAACGCGCGAATAATGGTCTCTTTTATTTTGTCACGGTCCAATTGAAGCGAGTCAATCATTTGATTGTTCAGATGGACTTGGTAATTCATTAAGCTTTTGACAATTTTTTCCTGTCCGAATTTCGCTTTCAATTTTTTGTTCAGATCCGAAATAATCTGACGGGAATAGAAATAACCGCCATTTCCTTTCATATCCATATAGAATCTGGAGTTGTAGGAGGCACCGTGGTCAGCTGTCAGGAAGAAGGTATAATTGCCCTTTCCAACTGTATTGTCCAAGTAAGCGAAGAAATCGGCCAACTGCTTATCTAACTGCAAGTAAATATCTTCAATTTCAACCGCCGTCAATGAATAACGGTGTCCAACATAATCCGTTGCCGAAAGGCTGACACAAAGGAAATCGGTATTTTTAGTTGGATTATTTCCCATTTGCTCATTTTTGATCGCCTCCATGGCTAGATCTAGGGTGAACTGATTTCCCATCGGTGTTGTTTTGATCAACTCAAGGCCCTCATCTTTCATCAGCTTGGATGTCGCACGCGGCAAGGTCGGTTTTTCTTCACCCGGGTATTTTCCCTCATAAATATTATCGTCGGCAATGCTGTTGGCTGCATAAGTACTCACATCGTACATGGGCTTCCAATCCCCTTTTAGATATTTTTCAGCCAATTTTTTCTTGTTGAAGTCCTCCACCCATTTTGGCAGTTTATCCATATAAAAATTGGAGGTAATCCAGTTGCCTGACTTCGCCTCAAACCAATAGGCCGCATCGGCAAAGTGTCCTGCAGGTAATATACCACCGCGATCTTTAATCGCGATACCAATGACTTTAGATTTAAAATTTGAAGCCAATTTCAACTGATCCGTCACGGTAGATGCCAGCAAGTTGCGTGGAGATTGTTTACCTTCTTTTTCAGTCGTACCCACACCAACGACATGATCATCTTGTGTACAGTACATATTCTTACCTGTAAGCTCTTCAATCCAATCATTACCTGCTATACCATGTATTGAAGGAACAGAACCGGTGTACACCGAACTGTGACCAATGGCTGTATAGGTCGGAATATAATTGATCAGGGTATTCTCACAGGAGAAGCCTTCTTTCAAAAGTCGCTTGAAACCATCATTGCCATATCGATCCGCAAAACGATAGAGATAATCCCAGCGCATCTGATCCACCATCAGACCGACGACCAATTTGGGTCTGTCCGGTTGTTGTGCCATGGTGGAGAGTGCAGCTATTCCAAATACGATACTTAAAAAAAATCTTTTAATCATTGTTGTTAGATATTAGTATTGAGCTATTAGATTTGAGATTTCAGTCATGCAAACCTTCGGTCACGAATACGATTCTTCATTCCTTGTTCTCTTTATTCTTAATTCCAGCACGCTCTGCATTAGCAAGTCATTTAATAACAGGTGCTAAAGTAAGTTTAATCTTTTAAATGTGTTTTTAAAAATTGCCCTGTATAAGAATCTTTACAATGTACAAGGTCTTCGGGCAATCCCGCAAAAACCAGTTTCCCGCCTTTATTCCCCCCTTCAGGTCCAATGTCAATGACCCAGTCTGCCGACTTGATCATATCCATGTTATGCTCAATAACCAAGATACTATTGCCAAGGTTAATCAATGCATCAAACGATTTCAGCAGTTTTTTAATATCCTGAAAATGTAAGCCGGTGGTGGGCTCGTCAAAGATAAAAAGGGTTTTCTTGCTGTTATTCCCTTTGATCAGAAAGGAGGCAAGCTTAATCCGCTGGGCCTCACCACCAGACAGCGTACTGGAAGATTGACCGAGCTTAACATAGCCCAAACCAACATCTTGCAAAGGTTGTAGCTTGGCTAATATCTTAGGCTGATCGCCGAAGAACACGATGGCTTCATCCACACTTAACTCGAGTATATCGGCTACGGATTTACCTTTATATTGCACATCAAGGACAAACTGTTTGAACCGTTTGCCGCCGCAGGCCTCACAGGGTAGCACAATATCTGCCATAAATTGCATCTCGATCTTTACTTCTCCCTCACCCTGACAGACGTCGCAGCGACCGCCTTCAACATTAAAAGAAAATGCAGCAGGTTTCAATCCCGCAGCTTTGGATGCAGCCTGATTAGCATACAACGCTCTGATCTCATCCCAAGCTTTCACATAAGTCACCGGATTGGAACGGGAAGAACGACCGATAGGGTTCTGGTCGACCATCTCGATCTGTTCCACCTGTGCTATATCCCCCTCGATAGAATCATAGACCCCGGTTTGCTCGCCAGAATAATTACCAATTGATTTCTGTAAGGCGGGATACAGGATCCGTTTTACCAAGGAGGTCTTTCCTGAGCCAGATACACCAGATACAACGGTAAATGTATTTAATGGAAACTGGACATCGATCCCCTGAAGATTATTCTCATGTGCTCCTTTGACGGTAATACTATGGGACCATTTACGCCTTTTCTTGGGTACTTCTATCTGGCTTTTGCCACTCAGGTATTGCCCTGTCAAACTTCTGCTATCTTTTAAGATCTCGCTATACGTTCCAGCAAAAACCAGCTCACCGCCATTGATTCCCGCTTCTGGACCGATGTCAATCAGGTAATCTGCGGCTTCCATCATTTCCTGCTCATGTTCAACCACAACGACCGTATTACCGACATCACGAAGGGACTTAAGGACCGAAATCAGACGCTGTGTATCACGCGGATGTAAACCTATGCTTGGTTCATCCAATACGTAAATCGAACCTACGAGCGAACTTCCGAGTGAAGTTGCCAAATTGATGCGTTGGGATTCCCCTCCTGATAGGGTATTGGATAGACGGTTTAGCGTAAGGTAACTTAAGCCCACATCACATAAAAACTGTAGCCGGTTATTAATTTCGGCCAACAAGCGCTTGGCGATTACTTTTTCATTTCCCGCCAAAGGTAAATCTGTGAAAAATGCCAAGGCTTCTTCCAAAGGCATCAATACAATATCGGTGATTGACCTGCCCCCAACCTTGACGTAAGTCGCGTCTTTGCGCAGTCTGGTGCCCCGGCAGTCTGGACAGTCCGTCTTACCGCGGTAACGGGATAACATCACGCGATATTGAATCTTATAAGTCTGCTCCTCCAGTTCCTCAAAGAATCTGTTAAGTCCTGTAAAATAACTATTTCCCGTCCATAACAATTCTTTTTGAGCTGCTGTCAAATCGGAATACGCACGGTGTATAGGGAAATCAAACTTTAAGGAGTTTTTGACCAGTACCTGCAACCATTCGCCCATTTTCTCCCCCCGCCAAGGTGCAATTGCTCCATCGTACACAGAACGGCTCTTGTCTGGGATAACCAGATCGGGATCTATACCGATAATTTTCCCATAACCTTCGCAACGCCTACAGGCACCGTAAGGATTATTGAAACTGAAAAAGTTTGGACTAGGCTCTTCAAAGGTAATTCCATCGAGCTCAAACTTATGTGAGAAATGATGTCTTTGCCCATTTTCTTCGATATACAGTTCGCCCTTTCCCTCAAAAAATCCAGTCTGAATAGAATCGGACAACCGGTTAACGGTATCATCATCCTGCTCAATACGTACCCGATCTACCACGATCAATACCGTGCCATCCTGAACGGTTGCATTGGCCATGTTCTTGTCGTCAATAATGCTTTCGATTTTTTGCATTTTATCCTGATAGACAACCCGGACAAATCCTTTCTGCAATAAAAGTGATAGCTCTTCCTTGAGCTTGCGCCCATGTGATGGCACCAACGGAGCCAAGAGCGTGACAGACTCGCCCACATCAAATTTCAAGGCGAAGTCGACCACTGAACTAACACTATCTTTTGTCACTTCCTTGCCGGACACAGGGGAAATCGTCTTGCCAATTCTGGCATAAAGCAACTTCAGGTAGTCGTATATTTCGGTAGACGTTCCTACAGTAGAACGCGGGTTGCTGGTGATCACACGCTGTTCAATGGCGATCGCCGGTGCGATACCTTTGATGTAATCGACCTCGGGTTTATTCATCCGCCCCATAAACTGCCGCGCATAAGAAGAAAGACTTTCGACATACCTTCTCTGTCCCTCGGCGTAGAGGGTATCAAAAGCAAGGGAAGATTTTCCCGAACCGGACATTCCGGTAATGACAACTAATTTATTTTTGGGAATATCAACGTCAATATTCTTTAGATTATTGACTCTAGCCCCTTTTATTTGAATATATTCTTTTGGAGTATGCTCCACTTTGTTACTCATAATAATCCTTATCTCACACAAAGTTACGCAATCTTGGCTGATTATAGCCGCTCTGAATTAAATGCATAGACGAAAAAATCGCATCCCTGTAATGGGTATTTTCTGTAGATTTAGAGCTTCCCTTTTTTCAGTTCACTGACCGCATAATCCACGGCTCTTGCTGTCAACGCCATATAGGTCAATGATGGATTCTGGGTTCCCGTTGAGGTCATACACGCACCATCCGTAACAAATACATTTTTTACCAGATGGAGCTGGTTCCACTTATTCAATAGCGAGGTATTTGGGTCCAATCCCATCCGCACGCCCCCCATTTCGTGGATATCCAAGCCTGGATTTTGCTGACTGTCACTGACCTTGAGATTCTTGACTCCGGCAGCTTCCAGCATCTCCTGCCCCTGCTGAAAGAAGTCATCTCTTGATTTATAATCGTTTTCTCCGTAACCGACAGAAGTGATCAACTGTGGAATACCATAGGGATCTTTTTGATCTGTGCTCAATCGGACGTGATTGCTCTCCTGGGGAATTGTTTCTCCCTGCATCATCATCGACACGCCCCAACCGCCCAATTCGGACAAACTGTCTTTATAGGCGCCGCCAACTGGATCACCGTCAAATTCTCCACCTCGCGAACGATAGGCACTAAAAAACGAGGCATAACCTCTCAAAAAATCGGTTTCCTGATGATGGACATTTCTAAAATTGGGAATAATCGGCTGGGTAGGCCTACGACCATAGTAATATTTGTCTTCATAGCCCTCGAATGTACCCGAGATTGTGCCCAGATAATTATGAAAGGCGACGTATTTACCTAACAAACCGCTATCGTTTCCGAGTCCATTCGGAAAGCGCTCAGATGTCGAATTCAACAAGATGAGGTTTGTCGCTAATGCCGAAGCATTGACAAAGATCACTTTTGCAAAAAATTCCTGACTCACTTTTGTTACCGTGTCAATAATGCGGACACCAATAGCTTTCTGCTGCTTATCGTCATAGCATATAGATTCCACAATCGCCTGTGGACGAATGGTCAGATTGCCTGTTTTGGCAGCCCAGGGTAAAGTAGATGCATTGGAACTAAAATACCCACCAAAGGGACAGCCACGATGACATAAACTTCGTGCCTGACACTGGCTTCGCCCCTGGTCGATGTGGATCTGTCGGGGTTGGGTCAAATGGGCACAACGCCCTTGAATTACGGGGCGATCCTTATATTGTCGCATTATGCGCTGCTGTATCTCTTTCTCGACAACATTCATGTCCCAGGCTGGAAGAAAATCACCATCTGGCATCGTGTCAATTCCATCTTTATTACCCGAAATACCTGCGAAATGTTCAACATACGAGTACCAGGGTGCAATGTCATCATAGCGAATGGGCCAATCTACCGCAAAACCATCCCGTGCCGGTCCTTCGAAATCGTATTTAGACCATCGCTGGGTCTGACGTGCCCAAAGGAGCGACTTTCCGCCAACTTTGTTAGCCCGAATCCAGTCAAATGGTTTTTCCTGGATGTATGGTTGGGTGGCGTCTGGCAAAAAGAAATGCCTGGCGTCTTCTCGGTACACGTAACATTTTGAAGCAATGGGGTTTTCATCCCTCATTTGACGTTCCACTTGGCCGCTGTGTTTAAATTGCCATGGATCCATATATGCTGTCGGATAATCTTGAATATGTTTGGCATCTTCTCCCCGCTCTAAAACAAGAGTTTTTAATCCCTTTTCACAAAATTCTTTGGCAGCCCATCCGCCAGATATGCCCGAACCGATCACGATGGCATCAAAATAATTTTCCTTATTCATCATTATATTTAGGTCGTATTTGAAAAGGTAATATACTGTAAATAATATAATTACAGAAACCATTATTATAAGTCAGATAATTTTGTTACAAACACATATGATAGATATGCCGAATCAAGATACTGATAGATCGCGGTCTTTTATTTTAAATATCTAGCTATTATCAATTAATCCTTCTGTATTATTACTTGTCTTAGAAATATAGTTTCATTTAAAACAAAGTAGCAATACAGCGGGAAACTGCGTTTGAAGAACAAAGTAAAAAATGGTTATGAGAAAAAATGTATTTAAAATTATGGTCATGATGCTATTCGTTTTCGTCGCATCCACAACAGTAAGTAAAGCACAAATGGTGATAGATAAAATAGACCTAAGTATTTTTCCGGCAGCAGAAAAAGGATATAAAAAAATGGTTATCGAGGTTCCATATTCAGAAAATGACAAGAATAAAAAAATCGAATTTTCTGTTGGTAAATGGTTGGAAGTAGATGGCTGTAATACCTTTAACTTAGCCGGTTCTTTTGAAAAGAAAGATCTTCAGGGATGGGGTTATGATTACTATGTATTCAAAACCAACGGAAATGTGGCGAGTACAAGAATGGCCTGCCCGGATAAGGCAAAAAGACATCTTTTTGTAAGCGCACGGCCGGAAACGGTACGTTACAATGGTCGGATGCCTATTGTTATTTATGTTCCTGAAGGCTACGAAGCTCAATTTAAAATCTTCACAACGGACGGGGATACCTACCGTGCTGCCGAAATCAGAGAAAAAAATAAATAATAGCAGTAAAATTTAATTGTTTAATCAATAGCAAGCAAACTCAGCTTGCAGTGAAAAGTCTCCAACAAAAATTGGAGACTTTTCTTTTTATATGCTCCCATAAAGAAAACGATCCGATCAGGCTTCTCCCGTTACAATCCTTTTAAAAACCACCCGGCAACCTTTTTCAAAGACGTGATTCACATCGCATTACAGCAAAAAAAAAAATCCAAAGACCATAAAATTAACATTTGATTAGTTTAGTATTAATATACAAAGTTTAATATTGCTTACGTTTTTCAGACATAAGTATAAATGATCATGTTTAATCAACCTTCATTACATCTACCAAAAATTGCAGTGCTCACCTGTTTTTTAACGACGTTGGCTGCAAAGGGCTTTGCCCAATCCCAATCATTTCAGGGAAAACTGATTGATTCATTAAGCCAGGACGCTATTCAGGGCGCAACCATTCGAAACTCCCATCTGGGTAAATTAGTTTCATCAGACCAGACAGGAAAATTCACCATTCAGGCGCAAATCGGTGATACCCTACGTATAGGTTTTATGGGTTATCTTCCTAAAAGCTTTGTTATTACTAATCAGCAGCCTTTGCAAATTGCATTATCTCCTAATCAGCAATCGCTCAATGAAGTCGTAGTAACTGCCCTGGGCATAAAAAAGGAAAAACAGGCCATAGGTTATTCCGTACAGGAGATCAAGGGCAAGGATCTTGTCAAAGCCCGCGAACCCAACGCAATCTCCAGTCTCGCAGGCCGGGTATCTGGCCTAACCATTACACCAAGTACGAATTTATTTGGCGACCCCGGCATTACCTTACGTGGGAGAAGCAATATTCTTATTGTCGTGGACGGGATGCCGATCAATACGGACTCCTGGAACCTGAGTCCAGATGATATCGAATCCTATTCTGTACTAAAAGGAGCGAATGCTGCAGCCTTGTACGGAAACCGTGGACAAAATGGCGCTATTGTGATTACGACAAAGCGAGCAAAATCAGAAGACAAGGGTTTTCAGGTAGAATTCAACTCGAGTACCCAACTGCAGACCGGATACAATGCAATTCCTAAAATCCAAACGGAATATGGTCCCGGTTCAAATTTTCAATATGCTTTCAAGGATGGACGTGGCGGCGGAATAAACGACAACGACTACAACATCTGGGGGCCGCGCTTTGAAGGACAGCTCATCCCGCAGTACAACAGCCCCGTAGACCCTACAACCGGCGCCTTGACCCCGCTTCCATGGGAAGCCCGTGGGAAGGATAATTTGGAGAAATTTTTACAAAATGGATTGTTGAGCACCAACAATATCTCTATTTCAAGTAAAACCGAGCGTGGGGACATCCGGCTTTCTGCTTCGCAGATGTTCCAACGCGGGACAACACCAAACACAAAACTCGGTGGCACAAATATCAATTTAACGGGCGGCATCAATGCCGGAAGCAAGCTGAGGATTGATGCGAGCATCAACTACAATAAGCAGTATTCGCCAAACTACCCAAATATCGCTTATGGGCCGAACAGTCCCATTTATATTCTGACTCTATGGGGTGGCGCGGATTATGATATCAACGATCTCCGGAATTACTGGCAACCGGGGAAAGAAAATGTGCAGCAGTATAATCGCGAATATACGATATATGACAACCCCTGGATGACCGCCTATGAAAATCTGCGTACCTACGATAAAGATGATATTTACGGCTATGTTTCTGCCAATTACAAATGGAACAGTCATCTTACCTTGAATGCACGTACCAGCGCAAGTACCTGGAACAGGAACCGTACCATTAAAATTCCGATCTCCGCCAATCTATACAATTACAATATTGGCGGGAGCCGTGTCGGCGGTTACCAGGAAACCTACGATACTTTCTGGGAAAATAATACCGAAGTATCATTAAAATATCAACACCGCATTTCAGAGGACCTTGGTTTCACGGGTTCGGTATTCGGAAACCTACGAACAGTAAGCGCAAAATCATTGTTTGCGCGTACGGATCGGGGCCTAACTGTACCGGGTGTATATGATCTCAGCAATTCGGTCATGCCAACAGTATCAACCAATGACCGCGCACTACGTCAGGTCGGTAGCGCCTATGGCTTTGTCGATCTTGACTACAAAAACAGGCTATTTTTAAACTTGACCGGCCGATTTGATAAGTCGTCGACCATGCCGATAAAAAATAACACTTATTTTTATCCTTCTGCCTCCCTCAGTGCCGTTATATCGCAGATGGTTTCTCTACCCAAGGTAATTTCCTCGCTTAAGGTGCGTGGTGCCTATGCCAATGTTGCCAGCGATTTTGTCAACGAAACGGCACAGTACGATATCTACAAACTTCTCCCCGCATACAGTAATTATGGCCGTTGGGCCAATTCCCTGACCGGAGTTACTTATACAGATGTATTACCGAATCCAGAGCTAATAGCAGAGCGCGTGAAAACAGCAGAGATCGGTTTGGAAACCCGCCTCTTCAACAACCGTCTCGGGATAGACCTCGCGGTATTCCGGAATCTGGAAGGTCCACGAATTATTGAACTGGCCACATCTGTGACTTCGGGTGTAAAGGCAAGACAAACCAATGGACTGACTTTGCTGCGAAAAGGCATCGAGCTGAGCATAGACGCAACAGCAATCCAACGTGAACACTTCAGCTGGAATGTATTGGTCAATGCTTCGGCCAATCACGCCTGGCTGCATGATATAGATGGTCATCAAACTCGCTCCGGCGATGTACGCATCGGAGAACGCTGGGATAGCTTCTATGTCAATGATTTTCAGCGTGACGAAAAAGGAAACTTAATTGTAGGAACCAACGGTCTTCCGGCCTACAATCCCTATGTCAGCAGGATTGGTTACAGCGACAATAAGTTTACAGCGAGTATCAGCAACAGTTTCCGTTACCGTGATTTCAACTTGAGCTTCCTCGTTGACGGCCGCTTTGGGGGCCTGATCAAAAATGTACAGGATGCCAAACAATGGGGCTCGGGAACGCATCCCGAATCGGCTAACACCTATCGTCTCAAAGATTGGGAAAATAGAGATGTCAAAGATTATAAGGGTACGGTCATGACCGAGGGACTAAAAATTGTCAAAGGTCAATTGAGCACAGACCAAGATGGCAAAATAATTTCCGACACACGGGAATTTGCACCAAACGATATCCCCGTTTTATGGCAAAACTGGGCCACCAACTATTATCAGTCAGGACCGATCACGGCAAAAGACCGGACATTTGTCAAATTACGGGAAATTGTCCTCAGCTATAACCTGCCTGCCAATTTATTGAAAAACTCCAGGTTTTTTCGAAGTGCAAGCGTCTCCTTAGTCGGCCGAAATCTACTGTACTTTACTGGAAAAGGTACACGAAACATGGATCTGGATCAGTTTACCAGCGCTAGTTCGGATTACCAAACTCCGTCTGTAAAGAGCTTTGGTTTCAATCTTAATGCAACATTTTAAAGGTTTTAACACATCAAGATATTTTTTTCAATATGAAATACTTTAAATCAGTCTTACTCTTACTTCTCTTCGGCAGCACACTGAGCTCCTGTAAAAAAATCGAAGACCTACAAAAGGATCCTGCAGCCGTCTATGATCCTGCGCCAAAGCTGCTGTTTACAGGTATATTGATGCGGTCGCACGATGCTCCCTGGAGCGAAGACCACCGCTATAACCAGTATATGACCCAAAATGAAGCCTATTATACCGGACAGCCATACAGCTGGACGACAGGTTCCTTTGATACACCTTATGGCGTGCTGCGGGATGTCTACCGGATGGAAATCGAGGCAGCTAAAACACCTGAACCGGGTGCTGTTTACCTCACCTTAGCTAAATTCTTCAAAGCCTATTTTTTTGCCCGGACAACCGAAATGTTTGGTGATATCCCAATGGCAGATGCCCTGCAGGGTGAGACCGGCAACAACTTTGCCCCAAAGTACAATACACAGCTGGAAGTATATCAGCAAATACTATCCTGGCTGGAGGAAGCCAATACCGAACTGGCTAGCTTTAAAGAAAAAGGCTCTCTTCTTGAAGGTGATTTCTTTTACAACGGAAAGACGGAGCAATGGCAAAAGTTGGTCAACTCCCTGAAGTTGCGTATACTGATAAGCCTGAGCAAACGTGCCGACGATACTCCGGTATTGCGCATCAAAGAGCGATTTGCGGAACTGCTGGCCAATCCTTCCAAATATCCATTGATCCTGGATAATCGGGATAATTTCCAGCTGCAATACAATTCGATCAATACATATCCGCTCTGGCCCACTGACGGTGTGATTATCAAAAAAGATGTGCGAAATACCCTAGGTGCAACTTATCTGGACATCTTAAAAACAACGCGGGATCCACGGTTGCCGGTACAGGCACTTCCGGCCTCTGCCTTACCATTTGATCCCGCAAAACCTTATGAGGCTTATCAGGGTGGCAAGACGGGCGACCTACAAAGCACGCTGTTGAAACAAGCAACAGAAGGACAGCTTTCCATGATCAATTTTGACTATTGGCTCGCTTCTCCTTCAGGATTACCATCCATTCAGCTCGGGGCCTCCGAAGTGCAGTTTGCGCTTGCAGAAGGGATCAACCGCGGCTGGAGCAATGCAGATGCCAAGATCCGATTTGAAGCCGGTGTAACGCAATCCATGCTGTTTTATGGCGTCTCCTCAGAAAAGATTGAAACCTTTTTAAAGGGCTATCCTTACAAGGGCGATAATTCCGAAGGTCTGAAACAGATCCTCACACAGAAGTATGTTTCTTTTTTCGAAAACTCAGGCAAACAGGCCTTCTTTGAGCAACGCCGCACCGGTATCCCTGAATTCAATGTAGGACCGGCAAATGCCAACAACAACCAGATTCCAAAAAGATGGGCTTATCCTAAAAATGAATATAGTACCAACGAGAGCAATTTAAAAGAGGCCCTGCAACGTCAGTTTAACGGATCGGATACGCAGAATGATGTCATCTGGTCTATCAAATAAACAAAATCAACACCTTTGTATATCTCATTCGATGTATTCAGATGCAAAGTAGAAATTTTTGAAAATCAGGAAACATTTCAAAAGAAAATTAGAAAAGCAGGAATCTCCACGGAGGAATAGTATCCGTCATTAAAGAGCTATTACTAAGCTGAAAAAACAGCGGAAAGAACTGATACAAAAAAGCCATCGAAATAGTATTTCGATGGCTTTTATCTTATATTCTTTAACTACTTACTATTGAAATTTTTTCGCGTTTACTTTACGCTCATTTTCTGTCAAGTAGATTTTACGCAAGCGGATAGATTGTGGTGTAACCTCAATGTATTCGTCGGCTTGAATGTATTCCATAGATTCTTCTAGCGAGAATTTAATTGCCGGTGCGATACGTGTATTATCATCTGTACCAGATGCACGCATATTTGTCAATTGTTTACCTTTAACAATGTTGATCGTTAAATCATTGTCACGGATGTGCTCTCCCAAGATTTGTCCTTCATAAATATCCACACCTGGATCAACAAAGAACTTACCTCTATCTTGTAACTTATCAATAGAGTAAGCAGTAGTTGTACCTTTATCCAAAGAGATCAATACACCATGCAAACGTCCAGGGATTGTTCCTCTCCAAGGCTCGTACCCTTTCAAACGGTGTGCCATTACAGCCTCTCCGGCAGTAGCAGTCAAGACGTTGTTACGCAGACCGATGATACCACGAGAAGGAATTTCGAACTCAAGATGTTGCATTTCGCCTTTCGTTTCCATCACTAAAAGTTCACCTTTACGTTGTGTTACCAACTCGATCACTTTACCGGAAACTTCAGCAGGTACGTCAACAACCAATACTTCGATAGGTTCGCATTTTTTACCGTCGATCTCTTTCAAGATAACTTGAGGCTGACCTACCTGTAATTCGTAACCTTCGCGACGCATTGTTTCGATCAATACGGATAAGTGAAGGATACCACGGCCGTATACCAACCATGCGTCTGGAGATTCAGTAGGAACGACACGTAAAGCTAAGTTCTTCTCTAATTCCTTTTGTAAACGATCATGAATATGTCTCGAAGTCACCAATTTACCTTCTTTACCAAAGAATGGCGAGTTGTTGATTGTGAACAACATGTTCATTGTTGGCTCATCAATGCTGATCACTTCCAATTGCTCTGGGTTTTCAAAATCAGCGATCGTATCACCGATATCAAAACCTTCGATACCAACTACAGCACAAATATCACCACATTTAACTTCTTCCACACGACGACGACCCAAACCTTCGAATGTATGTAATTCTTTTACACGGGATTTTACGATCTTACCATCACGTTTTACTAACGAGACAGGCTGTCCTTCTTTGATCGTACCACGTGCCACACGACCGATAGCTATACGACCTACGAAAGTCGAGTAATCTAAGGATGTGATTTGCATCTGTAATGTACCTTCAACAAATGGCGAAGGTGGGAAGTGACTAATGATTGCATCTAATAATTCAGATACATCTTCTTTCTTTTCTTTCCAATCTGTTGACATCCAACCATGTTTGGAAGAACCGTATAATACTGGAAATGCCAATTGCTCCTCTGTAGCATCAAGGCTAAAGAATAAATCAAATACATTTTCGTACACCTCTTCTGGGCGACAGTTTTCTTTGTCCACTTTATTCACTACAACCAAAGGCTTCAAACCTAAGGATAATGCTTTTTGTGTAACAAAACGTGTTTGCGGCATCGGACCTTCGAAAGCATCCACAAGCAATACAACACCATCAGCCATTTTCAATACACGCTCTACTTCACCACCGAAATCGGCGTGACCAGGTGTATCAATAACATTAATCTTTACGCCTTTATATTGTACTGAAACGTTTTTAGCGACAATAGTAATACCGCGTTCACGTTCTAAATCGTTATTATCCAGAATTAAATCACCTGTACCATCATTATCTCTAAAAAGATTTGTGAAGTGTAAGATTTTGTCTACCAACGTAGTTTTACCGTGATCGACGTGAGCGATAATCGCTATGTTTCTAATATTTTGCATCCAGCAAGTAAATTTGTTTTTAAATTCAGGGTGCAAAGATAAACATTTTGCACCACAAAATTTATAACTATGTGTATTTTATTTAATTACACCTAATTCTTTACCTACTTTGGTAAAGGCGGCGATCGCTTTATCTAAGTGCGCAAGCTCATGTCCTGCTGAAATCTGCACACGGATACGGGCTTTTCCCTGAGGTACAACAGGATAGTAAAAACCGATCACATAAATACCCTCGTCCAACATTTTAGCCGCAAACTCTTGGGCAAGTTTCGCATCGTAAAGCATCACAGGGACGATCGGATGGAAACCTGGCTTGATATCAAATCCTGCTTCAGTCATCTTTTCACGGAAATATTTGGTGTTGGATTCAAGCTTGTCACGCAATACTGTCGTCTCACTCAGCATATCCAATACGGCAACAGAAGCGCCTGCAATCGCGGGTGCCAAGGTATTTGAAAATAAATACGGGCGCGAACGCTGACGTAACAAATCGATGATTTCTTTTTTACCGGAAGTGAAACCGCCAGAAGCACCACCAAGGGCTTTACCAAGTGTTCCGGTAATAATATCTACGCGGTCGATCACGTTGAATAGCTCGTGTGTACCACGGCCTGTAGCGCCAATAAAACCTGTACAATGGGATTCGTCAATCATGACCAAAGCCTGATATTTGTCCGCAAGATCACAGATCTTGTCTAATGGAGCAACTGATCCGTCCATGGAGAATGCACCATCAGTAACGATGATTTTGTGTCTCGCTCCTGATGCTGCCTGCAGTTGTGTTTCTAAATCTGCCATATCCGCATTTTTATAGCGGAAACGTTGTGCTTTACACAAACGTACACCATCGATAATCGAAGCATGATTCAATTCATCGGAAATAATTGCGTCCTCAGCACCAAACAAAGGCTCGAAAACACCTCCGTTTGCATCAAATGCCGCGGCATATAAAATCGTATCTTCTGTCCCTAAGAATTGGGATATTTTTGCTTCTAATTCTTTATGTACATCTTGTGTACCACAGATAAAACGTACGGAGGACATGCCATAACCATGTGTATCAATTGCCTGCTTAGCCGCCTCGATCACTTTCGGGTGAGAAGATAATCCCAAATAGTTGTTTGCACAAAAATTGATGACTTCCTGCCCTGTGCTCACTTTAATATCTGCTCCTTGAGGGGTAACGATCACCCGCTCTTGTTTATACAATCCCGCTTCTTTGATTGCTTCCAATTCTTTTTGTAAAACTGGTTGTAATGTATTGTACATAATTCGAATTTATTTTTTTATACAATATTACAGGTTTTCATTGGAATAATTCGCTTTCGGCACTTGAGAAATGGGTTATTCATGCAGAATTCATCTCAAATCAATGTTTTGATAACATGAAAACGATTGCACAAATTTATATTGCGCTACCAGCTTACTGCTCATGAGAACCTCACGATTGATTTGTATTCATTGACTACATCTCGAATACCCAGCTGCTACATACCAGTTCGCAAAGTTTAAAAACAGGAACATATAACTATCCTTCGCCGTTAACCTCCTTTAATACCTAAAATTCAAGTGCATGACTGCCTCTCAGAAAAGGCTGTGATATACGGATCCGCTGCTATTCGTACCGCAGCGCGTCCACCGGATCCAATTTTGAGGCTTTTGATGCAGGGTAATAACCGGATAGCATCCCGACTAGGCCACATACGGCAAATCCAAGAATAATTGCTGTCCAGGGGATAATAAATGAAGTCCCCAGCTGAAGGGCCAATAAATTACCGATCAGGATACCGATAAATATTCCCGCAACTCCGCCCATCATGCAGATGACGATGGCCTCCATGAGGAATTGCTTTCGGATTACACTCGGTGTAGCGCCTATTGCCTTGCGAATACCGATTTCCCGTGTCCGTTCCGTTACAGACACCAACATGATATTCATCAATCCGATGGATGCGCCAACAAGTGTAATAAATGCAATCACAACAGCTCCCAAGGTTACCATGGCCATATTCTGCATCAACATCTGTGCGACTGCATCTGATTTGGTAATCTCAAAATCATTGGGCTGCCTGGCCGAAAGGCCACGAATATTGCGAAATACAATGGAAGCTTCGCCAATTGCTGCTTCCAGGCGCATCGGATCATTGGAGGACACGGTGATCACATAGGAGGGTTCTACAACTTGCATAACGGATCTTGCTTTCACCAAAGGAATAAAACAGGCTCTATCACCGCCCATACCGGCCGAAGAACCTTTGCTTTTCAATACCCCGATCACCTGATACCGAATATTATTGACCGTGATAAACTGTCCAATCGGATCAATGATTTCGCCAAAAAGCATTTTACTGACCTCACTACCAATAATAATCACGGCCCCACCGGTCTCAACATCCCTGACGGAGAAGTTCCGGCCTTCGCTGACGATATAGCCCGAGGTCTGAAGATAATTTTCATCAGTACCTATAAGGCCTATATTGGGGTTTGTCTTTTTAGATTGAAATTTTGCGGTCGAATTCCAGGTTACATTGGCGCTGATGGATGTCGTGGCGTTAAAATGGAAATTCTGTCTGAACCGGGTAGCTTGAGCGTATGTAATATTGGCGAATACCTTTGACCGTGTCCCTCCTGTTCCTATCTGCACATTTATACCTCTATTTCGAATATTGAACGAATTGGAACCCATGGAAGAAAAAGAATCCGTTAGGGAGTTTTTCATTGCATCAATAGATGTCAATACGCCAATCAGGGCCATCATCCCTATCGCTATGATCAATGCCGTTAAAAATGTCCGCAACTTGTTGCCCACAATAGATTGCAGCGCAAGTTTTACGTTTTCAACATAAGACATTTTTACGGACATAAAGCGATTTTTATAATTTGCAGATGAAAATACTGTTATTCCTCCACAAAACCAAAAGGCAATTTATTCTACTGGAATAAATTACCTTTTTATCACAGATTTCCACCAACAGGCAGATCTGTTTTAACTTTACTGCAATGGCACATAGCTACACGATCATCTGGCGACTACTTTATCCTTTTCCAGCTCTCTGTTCTACCCAGCAAACTAACACCCACATAACCGCGAATGTCAAGTTTGTCTCCCTTTAAAGTCATTTTACAGCTGTAAGTTTTCCCTGTTTTTGGATCATAGATTTTCCCGTCCTCGTAGGTATTTCCATCTTTTACAAAATTAGTCAAGATCTCCAATCCTTGGACTGCCCTAGCCTGAAGCGCCTTATCTGGGTTTTTAACGTCTTTCTTGGGCTGCCCGGCTTCATTATTCGGAAATTTAAGCCAATAAAGCTTGCCGAAAAATTTATCTCCTTTTTTATAAATCTCCACACGTCCCTCACCACTTGGGTTTTCCCATTTTCCGATAATAGGATCTGTCTGTGCAAACAATGTTACTGTAACAAACAACATTGTAAATGCCATCATAATTTTTTTCATTGGTCTATTGATTTATGAGTTATTACTATAAAACAATCGCTTTGTCTTACTTACTAATCTATTAGAAATAAATATACAAAATATTTACTATGCTAGCATACATTATTTCGCTTGATATACATTTACAAGATAGACAAGCAATTCCTTTTCGGTTTAAATCTTCCTTCAAGTTGTATGGGGCTGCAAGCAAAAATACGGCTGGAACGCTATTGCATGACGATGGCAGCAATGCTGCCACCTAGATTCAACAGACCAAGTTTACACCACACAAATAAAATAAATTTTGGCATCGCGTTTGTACGACAGTTATTATATTATTACTTTATTCACTGTTTATAAATTAGCACATATTATGAAATTTATTATTAGTCTTCTACTTACCGGCGTAATCGTCGCAGTTGCTTGTTGGATTGTTCCAGGCGCACATGTCGCAGGATTCGGCTGGGCTATTGTCGCGGGGTTGGTCATTGGATTTGTCAATGCAACCGTAGGTTCAATTTTAAGATTGTTCACTTTTCCATTAAACTGGCTTACGCTTGGGCTGATTTCCTTTATTATCACCGTTTTAATGGTATTACTTTCAGACTCGCTCCTTGGATCCAAATTTGATGTGGATGGGTTTTGGACAGCAGCATTGTTCGCCATCGTCGTTGCCGTATTGGAAATGATCATCGGAAGCACTTCAAAAGACTAAAATCATATTAATTATATAATATAAAAGGCTGTTTTCCGATTGGCGAAAGCAGCCTTTTTCTATATCAGCGGGCATGATACTCTCCGAACAAAAGGCCTATTTTCTAACGTTCTCTATGCGCTATTTTAATTTCCCGACCTTCGCTTTTTAAGCTTAAAATAGCTAAATTTAAATTATTTAACAGATCCTCCCATATTATGTGCGAACACAATCATGAGCATAGCCATACGGAAAAAGAGACTCCCTGGTGGGTATCACAACGTAAACTCCTTATTGCGCTCATTATATTGATCACCCTGCTGGTCCTCAAATATGCCTTTAACATTACCCTTCCCTTTTATGCTGCATTACTTTTAAATGGTGCGGCATACCTATTAGCAGGTATACCCGTTCTGCAGATGGCATTGCGGAAAGCAAAACGTGGCGATTTCTTCAATGAATTTTTTCTGATGAGCGTTGCTACCTTAGGTGCGTTTGCAATCGGGGAATTTGAAGAGGGCGTTGCCGTCATGGTCTTTTACCAGATCGGTGAATGGTTTCAGGATACAGCTGTAGATAACGCCAAAAAATCCATAAAATCGCTTTTGGACATCCGTCCGGATAAAGTCACGGTCCTGCGTGCTGGAAAACAAATGGATGTAGATCCCAAAACTGTCAACATCGGTGAGGTCATTGTTGTTAAAGCGGGCGAAAAAATTGCGCTTGACGGAAAGCTGCTGAATGAACGGGCTGCATTCAATACCGCTGCCCTAACCGGAGAAAGTAAGCCAGACACCAAATATCAGGGTGACGCTGTCTTTGCGGGCATGATAAATTTAGAAACGGTTTCTGAAATCAGCGTAAGCAGCTCCTTTCAAGACAGCAAATTGAGCAAGATACTAGAAATGGTGCAGGATGCTACGGCACGAAAATCTAAAACACAGCTATTTATTTCCAAGTTTGCAAAGATCTATGTCCCTATTATCTTCACCCTGGCAGTTCTCGTACTGATCGTCCCAATATTTATTGTCAGTGACTATAGCTTTAGAGAATGGTTTTATCGCAGTCTGGTGTTTCTGGTAATCAGTTGTCCTTGTGCTTTGGTCGTGTCGATCCCCTTGGGTTATTTTGGTGGGATAGGCTTAGCTTCCAGAAATGGGATCTTGTTTAAAGGTGGCAATTTCCTGGATGCCATCACTGCTGTGGATACGATTGTGATGGATAAAACGGGTACTCTCACCGAAGGTGTTTTTGAAGTGAAAGAGGTCTCTGCTGTGAATGGACAATTGGTGGAACTATTGGATTATGCCAAAGCCATTGAATCCAATTCCACCCATCCTATCGCAAAGGCGATAGCGAACTATCATCAGGGAGATGCTACCTTCAATACCAAAGGGATAGAGGAAGTGGCTGGCCATGGACTCAAAGCGACGATCAACGATAAGCTTGTTCTAGCTGGCAACAACAAACTGCTGGATAAGTTTGGTATTTCCTATCCGAAAGAAATAAAGCAAATTGTCCATTCCATTGTATTGATAGCAATAGACAATCGATATGCAGGCTATATTACGGTTGCTGATCGAAACAAACCAGATGCAAAAGCGGTAATTTCGGCAATGCGGGCACAAGGCTTATACACAGTCATGCTGTCTGGCGATAAAAAGGCGGTGGTAGATGATGTGGCAAGCGAACTGGGGATAGATAAAGCTTATGGTGACCTGCTGCCCGAGGACAAAGTAAGACATGTCCAAAAACTGATCGACGAAGGGCGAAATGTCGCTTTTGCCGGCGATGGTGTCAACGATGCTCCTGTGGTTGCTTTAGCGCAGGTAGGCATCGCAATGGGCGGATTAGGTGCAGATGCGACTATCGAAACGGCTGATGTGGTGATTCAGAATGATGAACCTCATAAAATCCTATCGGCGATTAAAATTGGAAAAATTACGCGCCATATTGTATGGCAGAATGTCATCCTGGCAATGGGTATAAAGGTTATTGTGCTGATCCTAGGGGCCGGTGGAGTTGCGACGCTCTGGGAAGCTGTCATCGCTGATGTCGGGGTTGCACTATTGGCGATTTTAAACGCCATCCGTATCCAAAACAAAACGGTATGACGGTATGAGACAAATTAAAGCCAATATCGTTGCTAAAAAACACACTGGGCTGCCTTTTTTGATACGCAGCCCAGTGTATCAGTTCTCTTCACTTAGTCACGCCAGGATTTATAAGTATTGATCAATCCATTGGTGGAAGAATCATGACTTGTAACCGGATTATTATCGCCCAATTCAGGCAGAATCTGATTGGCCAGCTGTTTGCCAAGTTCGACTCCCCATTGGTCAAAACTATAGATATTCCAAATCACTCCTTGTACAAAGATCTTATGTTCATAAAATGCGATAAGCCGGCCCAAGGTACGTGGTGTCATTTTTTTCAACAGTATGGAATTTGTCGGTCGGTTGCCTTCAAATACTTTATAAGCTTTTAGTTCTTCGATCTGTAGCTCTGATTTCCCTGCTTTCTTCAATTCGGTAACCACTTCTTGCTCGGTCTTACCATTCATCAATGCCTCAGTCTGGGCAAAGAAATTAGACAATAAAAGCTGATGGTGGTTGCCTATAGGATTGAGACTATTCGCTGGTGCGATAAAATCGCATGGAATCAATTTTGTTCCCTGGTGGATCAATTGGTAAAAGGCGTGTTGCCCGTTTGTCCCAGGCTCTCCCCAGATAATAGGTCCTGTTTGATAGTCCACTGCTTCGCCATTGCGATCTATATACTTACCATTGCTTTCCATATCACCTTGTTGGAAATATGCGGCAAAACGATGCAAGTATTGATCGTAAGGAAGGATTGCATGGCTTTCTGCCTGAAAGAAATTATTGTACCATATGCCAAGCAATGCCAATATCACGGGAATATTTTCTTCGAAGGCGCTGGTTCTGAAATGCTCATCTGCATCGTAGGCCCCTTTTAGAAGTTCCTCAAAATTATCAAATCCAATAGCTAAGCTGATGGAAAGACCTATTGCGGACCAAAGGGAATAACGTCCGCCGACCCAATCCCAAAATTCAAACATATTTTGGGTATCTATTCCAAATGTACGTACTGCTTCGGTATTGGTACTCAATGCAGCGAAATGCTTAGCAACATTCTCCTGAAGAGCTCCATTGGCCAAAAACCAATCTTTAGCTGTATGTGCATTCGCCATTGTCTCCTGCGTAGTGAAGGTCTTTGATGCGATCAAAAACAATGTCGTTTCGGGATCTACAGTTTTCAATGTTTCGGCAATATGGGTGCCATCTACATTAGATACAAAATGTACATTTAAACGCGTTTTATATGCCTTTAAAGCCTCCGTTACCATAACGGGGCCAAGATCAGAACCACCGATACCGATATTAACCACATCCGTGATCTCTTTGCCTGTATACCCTTTCCACTCTCCGGATATAATTTTGGCGGTAAAGGTTTTCATTTGTGCCAACACACGTCTCACATCTGGCATCACATCTTTCCCATCGACAAATACAGGTCTTTCGGATTGATTCCGCAACGCCGTATGCAAGACAGGCCTATTTTCTGTTACGTTGATTCGTTCGCCCGCGAACATAGCCTCAATGGCATCGGCAAGGCCGCATTCTTTCGCCAGCTGCACCAAAAGAGCTTTCGTCTCTTCGTTTATACGATTCTTGGAGTAATCCAAAAGGATATCTTCGAAAGCGATCGAGAACTTTTCAAAACGTGCAGGATCTGCGGCAAAAAGCTGGCGTAAATCCTTGAAACCGTTACTATATGGGCCAAATTGCGATCCAAAATGCTGCGTTAGATTTCTATAGGCCTCTGTCTTTGTAAAATTAATTTTTGGGAACATGCTGTTTTACTGAATTATTTGTTTTTAAACCTCGATCAGATCCTGTTGTATATTTTATTACACATCGTATAGATCGTTAACGACTGTTTATTCTGTCGACAATATCAAAACTAAAAAAAAAAGGTCAGATATTCGTACCGTGGACTACGTATTGCTTATTAAAAAAATTTAATAGGCGCCTACAGCCGATCATGTTGCTCTCAGTCTGCAGGCGGTGATCGCAACAACTTAATTGGATGCTATTCCGCATTTATTAATTAAAAAATTTCTACATTAGCAGCTATGACAAAAGAACAAATTCAAGACTTGAGGGATCGCGTTACTTCCCTGAGGAGGCATCTTTGACATCGATGCCCGCAAAGACGAAATAGAGAGGGACCAGGCCATTACCCTGGAAGCAAACTTCTGGGATGATTCCAAAGCTGCAGAGAAAATATTGCAGGCCATCAAAACCCAAAAAGTATGGACTGATCATTTTGATGAAGTGGCTTCGGCAGTTGAAGACACGTATGTCATGTATGAGTTTTTTCAATCTGGAGATGCTACGGATAAAGAACTGGATGATCAGTATAAACTTGCATTGGAGAAAGTCGAAGAACTGGAGTTCAAAAATATGCTCAGTGCTGAAGAGGATCAGCTGGATGCCATTCTGCAGATCACCGCTGGTGCCGGAGGTACCGAAAGCTGTGACTGGGCAGCCATGCTGATGCGAATGTATATTATGTGGGGCGAGAAAAATGGGTATAAAGTCACCGAACAGGACTCCCAGGAAGGCGATGTGGCTGGAATCAAAAGTGTCACCCTTCAATTATCTGGAGCCTTTGCTTATGGCTACCTTAAAGGTGAAAATGGTGTCCATCGATTGGTCCGTATTTCCCCTTTTGACTCCAACGCAAAAAGACACACCTCATTTGCATCGGTTTATGTCTATCCGCTGATTGATGACAATATCGAAATCGATGTTAAAGATTCTGAAATCGAATGGGATACCTTCCGTTCGGGAGGTGCTGGAGGACAGAATGTAAACAAGGTGGAGACAGCTGTACGGTTACACCATAAACCCACAGGCATCATTATCAAAAATCAGGAAACGAGATCGCAATTGCAAAATAAGGAAAACGCTTTGCGCTTATTGAAATCACAATTGTATGAGATCGAAATGCGCAAGCGACAAGAAGCTTCAGCGGCGATTGAAGGAAATAAAAAGAAAATTGAATGGGGGTCCCAAATTCGGAACTATGTCTTACACCCTTATAAATTAATCAAGGATTTACGCACTAATTACGAAACATCAAATACCCAGGCTGTATTGGATGGAGACCTCAATGATTTCCTGAAAAATTATCTAATGGAATTTGGCGGTTGATATCCCCCCACAATAAATAAAAAAATACGCTCCAGACTGAGCGTATTTTTTTTTGTTATAGAGCACTGCCTTATTTCAGACACAGTTTGTCACATAAACTGTCAATTACTATTTAAAAAAATCCCAAAAATGTTAAAAAACCTTAAAAGTCTACCACATGGTTAGCGTAGGTAATTATTGATAAGATAGACAACAAAATACAATCAACAAACTCATTATCAATTTATTAAAATAAAAACCTATGTATCAACAACGTTACAAAACACAAGTGCCTTCAATTTTTGGCACAAAATAAAGGCATGTGTTTTGCGTTTATGGATTCGTAATATTTTCATTACAAAGGACTCAGTATATGGGTCAGCAAAGAGAATAAAGAAGAATGTATATCTAAAAATAGAACGGTTATGAATTACATGAAAGAAAACTCAATCGTATCAAAGCAGATGGCCAAACAATGGAAACCTGCAGTGTACGACGTTAATGAAGAAAAACAGCAACAATCTGCGACGACAGTAGACAAAGTTGAAGAAAGCAATTTCGGCGCAAAAGAATACGGTATTTTTGGGGCAACCTTTTTTGTGCTATTTGCGTCAGTCTTTGGTGTATATATGCTACAACCAGATTTTGATGCATTACGTTTCCAACGTTTGGACAGTATCGGCGGTACTTTTTTAATTGGTTTAGGTATATTTTTAGCCGTTGTCGCCATCAGTTTCTTACTATTCTTAATTGTACTTCATCGTAAATACAGACCAATTGCATCTGTTTCAGATGAAGAACTGCCAACATGTACGATTATCGTTCCAGCATATAATGAAGGGCAATTGGTATACGATACCCTGCACAGCTTGGCCAGCAGTGATTATCCGGAGAAAAAACTTCAGATTATCGCTATTGATGACGGAAGTAAAGACAATACCTTCGCCTGGATACAACGTGCGAAGATGGAATTGGGTGATCGTATTGAAATCTATCAACAACCAAAAAACATGGGTAAACGCCATGCATTATACCGTGGATTTAAATTGGGGACAGGCGAAGTCTTTATTACAGTAGATAGCGATTCTGTTGTCAACAAAGACACCATTCGTAACATGGCCAGTCCATTTGTGACCAACCAGGAATGTGGGGCAGTAGCTGGTAATGTGCGCGTACTGAATAATAAAAAGGCAATCATACCTCGTATGTTAAATGTGAGTTTTGTATTCAGTTTTGAGTTTGTACGTTCGGCCCAAAGTATGTTGGGAACTGTAATGTGTACCCCTGGAGCATTATCTGGTTACCGCAGAGAAGCTGTTATGAACTGCTTGGAGGATTGGGTCAACCAAACTTTTATGGGACAACCTTCTGATATTGGAGAAGATCGTGCCATGACAAATATGATATTGAAACAGGGATACCATGTATTGTTCCAATCAAACGCCTTCGTGTACACTGATACGCCTGTACGCTATAAAAACTTATATAAAATGTTCATCCGTTGGGAAAGAAGTAATGTGCGTGAAAACATTATGATGAGTCAGTTTGCCTTTAAGAATTTCCGTAACGGACCAAAATGGGGTGCCCGTATCTTGTTGATCATGCAATGGAAGAAAGTATTGCTTTCGTATCCGATGATGTTATTGATGCTTTGGACTGTATTCCATTATCCATTGATGTTTTTGAGTTCAACCTTGGTTGGAATCCTAATATTTTCAAGTATTCAGGCTTATTTCTTTGCATCCAAAAATTCAAATGCAAAAGAAGCTTTCTGGGCATATAGTTACAGTATATTTTACGCTTTTAGTTTATTTTGGATCACACCTTATGCCATTGCAACGGCTGGGCGCAAAGGTTGGTTGACAAGAGGCTAGTTTCGACGGAAAGAACGTATCTTTACTTTAAATATAAATATGACAGATTTTCAGATTAAAAAAATTGCCATTATTGGTCAGGGGTATGTGGGATTGCCTTTAGCGATAGCTTTCTCTGAATTCTTTCCGGTGATTGGCTTCGATATAAACAAAACGCGTATTGATGAACTTAAAGCTGGTATCGACCGTACACTTGAAGCAGATGGTGATGAGCTATTGCATGCACGGAATCTATTTACCACATCGGAACAGCGCAGGGGCTACGACGCAAGTTCAACCGTTCATGATATCGCAGATGCCAATGTGTATATCGTCACAGTGCCGACACCGATAGATCGTTATAATTCGCCTGACTTATCGCCGCTCTTGGCTGCATCTAAAATGATTGGAGAACTGTTAAAGGCAGGTGATTTAGTTATCTATGAATCGACGGTCTATCCGGGGTGTACCGAAGAAGAATGTGTCCCCGTTTTGGAAAAAAATTCGGGTTTGAAATTTAATCAAGACTTCTTTGTTGGATACTCTCCAGAGCGTATAAACCCCGGAGATAAGGTGAATTCACTGCAAAAAGTGATGAAAGTAACCTCCGGAAGTACTGCCGAAGCCGGATTTGTGGTGGATGGGCTCTATAAAAAGATTATTCATGCCGGTACACATCTAGCTCCTTCCATCAAGGTAGCAGAAGCAGCAAAAGTAATTGAAAACGCGCAGCGGGATGTCAATATTTCTTTTATGAACGAATTGGCCCTGATCTTTGACCGCGTTGGTATAGATACACAGGATGTGCTCGATGCTGCTGGAACAAAATATAATTTTCTCCGATTCAAACCGGGATTGGTTGGGGGACATTGTATTTCAGTAGATCCTTATTATTTAGCGCAAAAAGCGACACAGTTGGGTTACCATCCGCATGTTATCTTATCTGGCCGCGAGGTTAATGATCAAATCGCTTCTTTTATTGCTTCCAAGGTTGTCAAACTGATGATACAGAAGAATATCAAATTCGAAAGTGCAAAAGCCTTGGTATTGGGAATCACGTTTAAGGAAAATTGCCCTGATATACGCAATAGTAAGGTCATCGATATGATCCACGACCTTAAAGAATTTGGCCTAGAAGTTGATATTTACGATCCTTGGGTCAATACAGACGAATTACGAAAGCATTTCGGTCTAGAACTATTAGAAACCCTTCCGCAGGTGGGTGATTACGATACGATTATTCTTGCCGTAGGCCATCGGGAATTTCTAAATCTGGATCTCAAAAATCTAAAAAAAGATCCTGCTGTTGTCTTTGATATCAAAGGAATACTTGATCGAAAATTGGTAGATGCCCGCTTGTAGTCTCATTTACTAAACTCTATTTTTGACAACATTCTTTGTAACCCGTCCATTTTCTCCCTTAAATGGGAAGAAAATGGACGGTCTTTTTATATAAATAGCGGTTGCGCAGTTCTTGATTTTTATGACTATACAATAATCAGCAATAGGATTTTACAACTTTAAAAAAATACAGAAGATCAAATCAGGACGATAACTAACCAAATGTTTTTAAGCATAAAATCTTTTGATTCTAAAAAAGCTTAGATATTATAAGACAGGATAATCAAGATTTAATAAAAAAAAGCGACTCTTTTGAAGTCGCTTTTGTAGCCCGTAGGGGAATCGAACCCCTGTTTCAAGAATGAAAATCTTGCGTCCTAACCCCTAGACGAACGGGCCGTTTTCTGTTTCGGTGTGCAAATATAGAAAGTTTTCTAAAACTGTCAAAATTTTATCGAAAATTTTATTCATTTTTTTTAAAACAAATCTCAAACCCCTCTAAAATAGCTATATTTAGACTCATTGAAAAAGTAACCAACATGACTAATTTTAAAAAAATTAAAAACCCTCTACTCTATGCTGGCCTTGGCATGGCACTTTTTGGCCAAGCAGCATATGCTCAAAAACCGAGCTCAATTGCAGATCAGCTGCAACTCACCTTGCAAGTCAAGGATGGCCAGAATATCCGTAAAAACCCTGTTTCAACAATCATTCTGAAAAATACGGGCAAAAGCGCAATACAGCTTAATGATTGGAGTCTCTGGTTTAATTTTATACGATCTATTGATCCCAATAAAGTAGATAATAGATTTGCCATTGACCACAGGAATGGTGACCTATTCCAGGTTAGCTTTAAGAAAAACAACTTTTTATTGAAAGCACAGGACACCGTTCATATTGATTTCGCCACAACTGGACTCGTCAATTATACCGATGGACCAATCGGTCTGTACATAAAAAATAACAAAACCGGGCTTTCAACAGATATTCGGAACTATACGGCAGTGAAAACGGCTCCTCAATCCGAGGCCGAAAAAAGTGACTATTGGTCCTATAAATACGACTTGAACCAACTGACGAAAGGAGTCGAAGCGCAAAGCATTATCCCTTTACCCAGCAATATTAGCATCAACAATAACACAAAATTCAATGTAACGACCAGTACTAAGGTATTTATCGCCAGCGAATTTTCTTCAGAAGCGAATTTTTTGACAGATTTTCTGAACAAGTACACGGGAATCAAGCTATCTCCTTCCCCGGAAAAAGAAGATGGAATTGTTATCGTCAAAGCAAATGATCTAAAACCTGAATCCTATCGGTTAAACATTGATGCAAAGGGTATACACATAGAGGCATCGGATAAAGCCGGTGCATTTTATGCCATACAATCGTTAAAATCACTGATCAATCATCAACAATGGAGTAAAAACACAAAATCAATTGCCCTACCACACGCAAAAATAGAAGATAGCCCACGTTATGGCTATCGTGGTTTTATGCTGGATGCAGCCCGTAATTTTCATAGCAAGGCAGAAGTGCTACGCATTTTGGATCTGATGGCTGCCTACAAATTAAATAAGTTTCATTTCCACTTTATTGACGATGAAGGTTGGCGATTGGAAATTCCATCCCTACCCGAACTGACGGCAGTGGGCGCCAACCGCACGGCTAATTTTGAGGATGACAAAGGAATTCAACCAGCTTACGGTTCTGGGGCAACTGCAAAAGCGCATCAATTCTACACCGTAGCCGATTATATCGAAATCTTGCAATACGCACAGGCAAGACATATTGACGTAATTCCTGAAGTCGAAACACCGGGGCATGCCCGTGCGGCGATCAAAGCCATGCGTGCCCGCTATGCTCACTTCACTAAGGCGGGCGACAAACAGAAAGCAGAAGAGTTCCTATTGGATGATGCGGATGACAAATCGGTCTATAACTCTGCGCAGAACTGGAACGACAATGTGATGAACCCTGCCCTACCTTCAACGTATCATTTCCTGAGCAAAGTAGTCGATGAAATCAAAACGATCCATGAAAAAGCCGGGATACCGTTGAAAATTATCGATTTGGGAGGTGATGAAACACCGAGTGGCGTCTGGGAAAAATCACCCAAAATCCTTGCTTTCATGAAGGATAATAACATCAGCAATGTCCTGGATGTATGGCCGCTATACATTGCCAAAATAAATCAACTTGTCCAAAGCAAAGGTTTGACAATGTCAGGATGGGAAGAGATGGGCATGCGTAATAAAGGGAAAGGAATGGAAGTTAACGCTGAATTGGGTAAATCCGGCATCCATCTCAATGTATGGAATAACCTTCCGGGACAGGGACAGGAGGATTTAGCTTACCGCTTAGCAAATGCAGGTTATAAAGTTGTGTATACAAGTGCAGCTAACAACTACCTGGATATGTCATGGGATCGTGATTTTGCGGATCCGGGCCATAGCTGGGTGGGTACTGTAAACTTGAACAGAACCTATTCTTTCTCACCGGAAAACTTCTTCATCAATCTTCGTAAAGATGATACAGGAAAAGATCTCGTAAAAGAAGCTTATACCAACAAAGAGCAGCTCACTGCAGAAGGAAAGAAAAATCTGCTCGGCATTAAGGGTGCACTCTGGTCCGAAAAAGTATCGACAGATCAACGCCTTGAAGAGATGATATTCCCTCGATTAATTGCTATTGCCGATCGCGCCTGGGCCCAGGAACAAGCTTGGGAAAAAGGCAATTCTTATGATGAAGCAACCTATCGCAAGTCGTATACAGCCTTTATTAAGAAATTAGGCGAGGATGAATTGAAGAAACTGGATATTATTAATGGGGGTTATACCTATCGTCTTCCGAAGCTTGGAATTAAAAAAGAGGGTAACCAACTCTATATCAACACAGATTATCCTGGATTCAAAGTCTATTATACAGAAAATGGAAGCACGCCAACATTGAAGTCAAAACAAGTAGATGGCGCAATCCCTTTTCAAGCGGGCAAGAAATATCTATTCAAGGTATTTGATGCCAAAGGTAGATCCGGAGACGTTATTGCTTATTAAAAACGAAACGGGATTATTACAATAAAAACAGTAAAAGCCAACATGAAGAAAGCCATCAGTGAAGTGATGAAATAATACTTCCAAGGGTCGCTTGAAACTAAAAAGGGGATGATTTCTATTCGAAATCATCCCCTTTTTAGTATTAACTATTAAATGCTATCCGCTTAAAACTTATAGCTTAACGAAACAGCCGCATTTCTCGGGTCGATCTGATTGATAAATCCACCACGGAAATACGAGTTCAATCCAATCTCATTGGTGATATTGTTCACAAAAACTTTCGCATCAAACCTCTGCCATTTATAACCTACCTGTGCATTTAAAGTTGTATAAGCTGGCATATTGAATGGTTCGGTTCCATAATATTCACCATGACCATTGGGCGTCAAGCTATATTCATTAACTGGACGATCTCCAACATAGTAAACTCCGGCACTTAAACTCAGATTTCGAAAAGCTCCTTGGTTAAACACGTACTGTATCCATGCATTGGCTGTATGTTTTGGGGCATTCATTGGCGCGGATCCATCCATATAAGATGGTGAATTTTTATATCGTGCATCTAAATAGGCATAACCCAACATTACAGTCAAATTTTCCAATACACGGCCATTCAATTCAGCCTCAATACCGTCACGTACCAGATCCCCGGCTTTAAAGTATAATCCCGTAGCAATATTAGTTCCTGATGTATACTCTGCGTTGGTCAAGTTAGAAGTATAAATATGGAAATAAGTTAAATTAAAGCGCAATCTATTATTTAACCAATCCGATTTAATCCCCCCTTCAAATTGCTCTGTTTTAGAAGATCCTGCGGCTGTACCATCTGTTAATGGATTGGCGGCATTTCTTAAATTCGTCGAATTTGTATAAGAACCGAATACATTGAAATTTTCAAATGGAGTAAGGATTATACCCGCCATTGGGTTCCATGCGGATTCTCTTTTATTTCCATTTGATGTAAAATCCTTGGTTATAATCTCTGAATAACGCAGTCCCAACACAGCTTTGATGTACTTATTAAATTCGATAACATCCTGTCCCATGAAACCTATAGCAGAGTAATAGCTTCTTACAGGAGTCCCTGCCGTATAGTTAATTTTTTTTCCTTTTCGCTGATTACCCAAAGAATCGACATATACGACTTCCGAAAGATCATTCACCCAATCACCATGGATATCAATGATGTCTATCACGGAACTATTTTGATCTGCTTTTTTCAAAAGAACATTTTTCTCCAATGGACTTAGTTTCCCAGCGAAAGAAGTTGTTGTCGCATCAGCGATACGATAGTCTACCCCTGCCTGAACCAAATGTTTTACTTTACCCGTATAAAGATCTTTCCCAATCAAATCAAACTGGAACGTTTTATTCTTGTCGTCACGCAGGCTTTTGCTCATCGAGCGCGAGAATGTATTATATTGTTTTGCATCATCTTTAATCAATGAGGAAGATGATGATTGGTTATCGACCTGATAAGATGATGTCGCAATAGAAGCTCTGATACTCCAGCGATCGGTCAATTCATGATTGATCTGCGCCATAAAGCTCTTCATCTCTGTATTGTTATTATCCGAATTGAAGCCGAGAAACTTGTTGTTTGGAATAACATACAACGCATTCACACCTTGTGAAGGGTTTAAATTGACAGCGGAATTAACCGGTGTACGATTATCATTAAAATAGTCGCCCTCTAAAGTTATTGTCGTCTTATCTGTAGGTCTCCAGGCTAAAGATGGATTTAGATAGACACGATTGGCTGAAAGCCCTTTTCTAAAACTATCATTTCTTTCATAGGCACCGTCCATACGAAAAGCAACAGTCTCCTTTTTATCCAACACAGTCTGAAAATCAAATGTCGGACGAAATTGCCCCCAGCTTCCTACGCGTACTCCAACTTCGCCAGCGTTGGTAAAATTAGGCGTTTTGGTCACCACATTGATCACCCCGCCGGCATTACCAATGTCGGTTATAACACCTTGTGTTACCGCAGCAGACCCTTTGATCATCTGGATAGACTCCACCCCCTGCATATCAACAACACCAGAAGCGGTCTGAAACTGAGAGTCCATACGTACCCCATTTTTCAAAACTGGCACCCCCCTGAATCCGCGTGTAGATAAGGATTCTTTGACACCTCCGTATGAACCAAACAGCGTGACACCTGGAATATTTCTTACAGCATCAGTCAATGTTAATATACCCTGATCTTGAATTACTTTATTGGATATCACCGATATACTCTGAATCTGATCTGAAGGTTTTAACGGCATACGGGTAATCATCTCTAGCCCTTTTGGTTTTTTATTACGCTCACCAAACACTTCCACTTCGTCAATAGCTTGCTCGTTGCTTACCAAAACCACTGGTTTGATCATCACTTCACGGCTGGCGGTGTTAAACACATAATCAATCGAAGTCGTTTGATATCCTAAATAGGTAAAACGGATAACCGCATTCTGATCGACACCATGCAATCTAAAATGGCCTTTATGATCTGTACGTACCGTTTTATCGCCAATCGAAACCGTTACCGAACTTAAAGGATTATTATTGGCGTCAACAACCTTCCCTTTTACAATTCCTGAGGTCTGTCCATATACTGTGCTTCCGATTAAAATCGTAGCCGCAAGAGCAAGTAAGTGTTTGTTCATGTTAATAATTTTGGGTAATTATTTTTATTCATTCTAAATAATAGGGCAAAGATATAAAAACTTTGCTTATTTAGAATGAATAAAAATAGAAAAGCTCTGACCACCTATGGCTCAGAGCTTTCTATAAGCTTTTAACTTATTATTTTTAGTCAAATTTCCATCGAACAAAAGCTTCTATCGCTTCGTAGTTAGCTAAACCTAACCTATCATATACCGACGCTGTGTCACTCGTACGGTCTTCTGCGCGTACCCAAAATTCACGTGGATCATCGCCCGGGAATACAGGTAAATCTTTTTGGGATTGGTGTTTGAAGATCGCTAAACGCTTGCGGTATACCTCTTGTGGCGATAGGGGAACGGCCATTTCAATCTCATGGATTGGGTATTCGTGCCATGCGCCTCTGTACAACCACAACCAACAATCTTTTGTCCACTCATCAGTTTTGCTCAATCTTCTCAAAGCCTCAAACAAAATATCGAAACATACTTTATGTGTACCATGTGGATCAGCAAAATCTCCAGCTGCGAATACTTGATGCGGCTTTACCTGACGCAACAATTCCATTGTTTGTTGGATATCGTCTTCAAACGATACTTCCTTCGCAAATTTTTGTCTATCATAGAAAGGAAGATCCTGGAAATGGATATTTTCATCTGGCAATCCGACTAAACGAGCACCGGCAATGGCTTCTCCTTTACGGATCAATGCCTTTATTTTGCGAACAAGTTCGGTATCGATCTGATTTGGTTTTTTCGTTGCAAAGATTGCTCTTTCTTCATCATAAATCTGATTGATCTGAGCGGCCTCCGCTTTCGCACCGATTTGATTTGCCAGATCCTCCGCAAACTCCAGGTAACGCACCACATCATCATCCCACACAGCCGTATTACCACAAGTTTGGTAAGCGACATGGACATTGTGTCCTTGATCTGCCAAACGGATAAATGTCCCCCCCATGGAGATGACATCATCATCTGGATGCGGAGAGAATACAATCACGTTTTTCTTAGCCGGATTTGCACGTTCTGGACGTTGTGAATCGTCTACGTTAGGCTTACCACCTGGCCATCCTGTTATCGTATGTTGAAGTTCATTAAAAATACGGATGTTGATATTATAAGCAGGACCCGTTTCAGTCACCAGTTTTGCCATACCATGGGCATTGTAGTCTTCATCGGTAAGTTTCAAAATAGGCTTATTAATCTCTAAAGCCAACCAGACTACTGCTTTTTTAATCAATGATGGCGTCCAGGTAACATCTTCGGCTAACCATGGAAGATCAAAACGTGTCAACAACGACGCTGCTGCCTCATCCAAAATGAACTCGACATTATCTGACAGCTGAAGATATGTAGCCGGAATCTCTGCAGAAATCTCGCCTTCAACAGCTTTTTTAATGATCTCCGCTTTCGTTTCAGTCCATGCCATCAAAATAATCTCTCTTGCTTTGAAAATTGTACCAACGCCCATTGTGATGGCTTTTCTTGGCACATTCTCTTTTCCACCAAAAGCGCGTGATGCATCGCGACGTGTCAAATCATCTAAGGTTACAATACGGGTACCGGAGTTGGGCGCAGAACCCGGTTCGTTAAAACCAATGTGTCCTGTACGACCAATACCTAGCAATTGAATATCTAAACCGCCAGCAGCTGTAATCTTTTGCTCGTATGCCTCACAAAATGTATTGACTTGGTCAGGTGCCAGGGTACCATCAGGAATATTTACATTCGCCTTATCAATATCTACGTGATCGAACAGGTTTTTGTTCATAAAGGTCACGTAGCTCTGATCGGCGTCAGGTTGCATGGGGTAATATTCGTCAAGATTGAAGGTAATCACGTTCTTAAAGCTTAAACCTTCTTCTTTGTGCAAGCGAATCAGTTCTTGATAGACCTTCACCGGTGTGGCACCAGTGGCAAGACCTAGAACAGCTTTTTCACCTTTCTCTTGCTTTGCACGAATAATGTCAGCAATACGATTTGCAACGTTTTTCGAAGCTGAATTTTGATCTGGATAGACGCTTACGGGGACTTTCTCGAAGCGTGTTTCTTCCAATAAATTTAATCTAGCCATTTTATGGATATATTGATAAACGTGAATTACAAATTTATGAAATTAGTGAGTTAAGTTGAAGTAAAATTTTAATAAAGTACCCTGTTCTTAACAATATTTTAAATAAAACCTTTTAGCCCTGAATTTAGCATCTAAAACAGGCTAAATGTTATTCAAAATCGCTACCGCTTCCGATAAAGTAACGTCCTGTTTAGCGAAACAAACGCGCAAAACTTGCTGATCTGTAGCCAGTTTGTAGAATGCGGAGAGTGGGATTGTCGCTATTTTATGATGCTTTGTCAAATAACAGGCAAAATCAAATTCTTTCTCTTGGCTGATTGCACTATAATCCAGATTCAGAAAATAGGTACCTTCACAGGGTAACACCTTAAAACGGGATTCCTTCAAACCATTTTTGAGCAAGTCTCTTTTTTTCTCAAAAAAACCAGCGAGACTTTCTACGTGGGTAAGATCTTTTAAATATTCAGCGATCGCAATTTGCATTGGTGTATTGACACTGAACACGTTAAATTGATGGATTTTTCTGAATTCGCGCGTCAGCATGGCGGGAGCTACACAGTAACCTATCTTCCAACCTGTTGTATGCAACAGCTTTCCGAAGGAAGCGACAACAAAACTCCGTTCGCGCAAGGTCGGAATACTCAAAACTGATTGCGACTCAACTCCATCAAAGACAAGATGTTCATAAACTTCATCGCTTAGCAACAGGATGTTTGTTCCCGCTAATAGTTTCCCAAGTTTATTCAGTTCCTCTTTTCCGAGTACTTTTCCAGTAGGATTATTCGGATTATTGATAATCACCAGTCGTGTTTTTTCGTTGATCAGCGTAGCCACATAATCCCAGTCAATTTGAAAATCCGGTGCCAATAATCGAACCGGAATAACTTTACCCCCAAACAATTCGATCGTGGGCGCATAACTATCGTATGCCGGTTCGAATATAATCACTTCATCTCCAGCCCCGACAACTGTTGCTATAGCCGTAAAGATGGCCTGGGTTCCCCCGGCCGTTACAGTGAGTTCATCGGTTGGGTCTATATCCACAGCATATATTGCCTTGTATTTTTGGGCAATGGTCTCACGTAGGCTTTGTACACCGATCATTGGTGCATACTGGTTGTGCCCTTTTTCCATGGCCTCAGAAACCAATCGGACAAGTTTGGGATCTGTTTCAAAATCTGGAAACCCCTGTGAAAGGTTTAGGGCTTGCTCTGCATTGGCAAGCATGGTCATCTTGGTAAAAATTGATGTACCGACATGTGGAAGTTTAGCTATGAGGTCGAAGTTCATTTTTTTTGACATTTTATTAATCTACTAAATTAGTGGATTTTCCTATATTTGTTAAATATATATAAGAATAGCAACATGATAAAATACATCACACTACTTTTTTTGGTTCTTCCATTCTTTGCTACAGCGCAGAAAAAAGAATTGACCAAACAGGAATATATTGCCCGTGTTAAAGCGGTACCGGATTCTATCTCGACGTTAGTTGACTTGCGTCGTGTAGGTGGCTATGACCCTATCTATAAGGAGCTTCAGGCACTTTACAATACATTGAGTACTAATGTCAAAAACTCCATTGAAGGAAAAGAATTTCAGCAATATCTCAATACATTGGAGACCGTTCAGATCGGAAAAATTGCTCCCGCTTTTACTCAAAACGACACAACAGGCAATCCAGTGCACCTGTCAGATTTCAAAGGTAAATATGTACTGCTTGATTTTTGGGCTTCATGGTGCCCCGATTGCCGCGTAGAAAGCCCGGATCTGGTCAAAACTTACCAACAGTTCAAAGGAGACAACTTTGAAATCCTGGGCATATCCTTTGACAAAGACCGCAACTCCTGGATTAAGGCTATTCATGCAGACAAGCTACACTGGAGACATGTTTCGGACTTAAAACGTTGGCAGAATGATGTAGGTACATTATATGCAGTGAAGTCTATTCCGCAAAATGTACTAATTGACCCGAATGGAAAAATCATTGCGAAGAATTTGCATGGGGATGCCTTACGTGCTAAATTGAAAGAGGTCTTAAAGTAAGATTCATAAAGACGTACTTTACCTATTATCGCCCGAAAATCAGTATGAGGACAAGTCAATTTCTGACAGCGTAAAATTCGATAAACGTAAAGAAATAGTATTCATATTGAATAATACTATAGGGAAATAGGTACATTATTAAAGATAAAATAGGTGCCAATGTTGGACACCTATTTTTTTTTGCATCTTTTGTAAACATATTATCCAAATAAAGCACTAAATATATCCTCCAATTTAGCCACTGGTCTAATCGCAATATTATATTTCTTGGCGTCCAACCCTTTAGTATTGAACTTAGAAATAAAGACACCATCAAAACCCAGTTTTTCGGCTTCCTGGATGCGTTGCTCAATCCGGTTTACAGCTCTGATTTCTCCCGATAAGCCCACCTCGCCGGCAAAAGTCAGGTTGCTCCGGATCGGAATATCTTGCTGAGATGAAATAATCGCAACGACAACGGCCAGATCAATAGCGGGATCTTCGACACGAAGCCCGCCGGCAATGTTCAAAAACACATCCTGTGCACTTAAACGAAAACCAAAACGCTTCTCCAATACGGCCAGCAGCATGTTTAACCGTTTTGTATCGTAACCTGTAGAGGAGCGCTGGGCTGTTCCAAATGCAGAATTGCTGACCAGGGCCTGCACCTCGATCATCATGGGCCGCATCCCTTCGAGCATGGCGGCTATTGAAACGCCACTCACTGGCTCGTCCCGCTGCGAAATCATTATTTCGGATGGATTTGATACCTCCCGCAATCCAGAACCCTGCATTTCGTATATACCCAATTCCGAAGCGGAGCCAAACCTATTTTTGACAGCGCGTAAAATACGGTAGACATGGTGGCGGTCGCCTTCAAATTGGAGTACGGTATCGACCATATGTTCCAATACTTTCGGTCCAGCGATGGAACCATCCTTAGTAATATGGCCTACAATAAATACGGGAGTACTGGTTTCTTTGGCAAACCGGAGTAATTCGGCGGTACATTCCCGCACCTGGGAAACCGAACCCGGTGCCGATTCAATCTGTGATGAGTGCAGCGTTTGGATGGAATCGATGACAATAACATTGGGCTGTACGGTCTCAATCTGCTTGAAAATATTCTGTGTAGATGTTTCCGTCAGAATATAGCAATTGGCTTTAGAGGACTGCGACAACCTTTCTGCCCGCATCTTGATCTGTTGCTCACTCTCCTCTCCGGAAATATAGAGTGTTTTAACCTGCGGGATGGACAAAGCCAGCTGCAGCATCAAGGTGGACTTTCCTATCCCGGGCTCACCGCCGATCAATACCAGGGAGCCCGGAACAATTCCGCCTCCCAATACACGGTTGAACTCCTGATCGGGGGTAAGAATACGCGATTCATCCTGATACACAATCTCATGTATGATTGCCGCCTTATTTGCCCTTTTTGCATTACTGCTTGTTGTCGTGCTTCGCCATTCAGGAACTTTTGAGCTTGACTTTTCGACCACTTCCTCCACGAAACTATTCCATTGTTTGCACGAAGGACACTGTCCCATCCATTTGGGGGCCTCATAACCACAGTTTTGACAGAAATATGCTGATTTTGTTTTTGCCATTCTACGAAATTACAAATTTCTATCCTTTACCTTACCCTTCATTTTCTTTTAAAATCCGCAGAAAATTCTGCCCCATGATTTTAGCGATAGCTGCTTTGTTGTAGCCTCTTTCCAAAAGTCCCTTTGTCAATAAAGGAAATTTAGAAACATCTTCTAAGCCCTGAGGTGACGATTCGATGCCGTCAAAATCTGACCCAACTGCAACATGATCAATACCTACTTTCCTGACCAGGTAATCAATATGATCCAATAATTTGGATAATGGTGCGTCAGCTTCGCGCTTGGCCTCCTTTGACAACTGATCATACATGCTCCAGGTACTCTGCGTTGTATCCGCATTCTTCCCAACCTGTTTTTTGTAGATCTTCTTTAACCTTGTTTCATAGGTCGGGTCTAAAAAACCAGAGTAAAAGTTCACACCGATCACGCCGCCGTTTTTCCTCAACGCTTCCAATTGTTCATCTTTCAGGTTTCGGAAATGTGGACATAAACGATAGGAATTACTGTGCGACACCAATATTGGCTTACTGGAAACCGCAAGGACATCATAAAAAGTCTGCTCACCACCATGGGAAAGATCGACCAGCATACCAAGTTCATTCATTTTTTTAATGATTGCTTTCCCATGATCAGTTAATCCCTTTGCTTTTGAATCCATCTTTTTGGACTCCATTGCAGCACAGCTTGCCCACGGTAGATTATAGTTCCAGGTCAAGGTCAAATATTTCGCGCCACGTTCATGGAGCCTAACCAGATTGTCAATACTCTCCTCGATCATATTACCACCCTCCACACCGATAACAGCAGCAATTTTTCCGGTTTTTAGAATTGCGTCGATATCACCCACTGATTTAGCCAAGGCAATAGCTCCCGCATTAGTCGCAACCATTTTTTCCAGCGCATCTATCTGGGCATTGGCATGTTCAAATGCTCCGGTCTTCCATTTTGCATCATCCGACCAGACAGCAAATACCTGCACATCTACTCCACCTTCCTTTAACCGTGGTAAATCTGTGGCACCGGAATTCAGACGCTGGCCGATATCTTTTCCCTGAAAAATAGACTCATAGATCACATCATTATGCCCATCAACAACAATCATGTCTGCATGAATTTGCTTATAATCCTGACTATAGGTCGGGCGGGTCAAGGATAGCATGCACAGTACCATGAGCAATGGATTTTTTATCATTTTTTCATTTCATTAATTGTTTCGTAAATGGCATCCTGAATCCGGCTGCGGATATTGAGATCCAACAATTTGGTACTTACTTGCGGGTGTACCCGATTGGATAGAAAGATATAGACCAGCTGGTTTTGCGGATCTATCCAGATACAGGTACCTGTGTAACCAGTATGTCCGAAGACAGTGCTATTGGCTAATTTAGATGGATATTCATTTTTCGGATTTGGATCCCAGCGATCAAACCCGAGTCCTCTTCGGCTTGAAGTGGACTGTTTACTGGTAAACTGATCTATCGTTTCCGTCTTAAAATAGCGCTCTCCGCCATATTCACCCCGATTCAGCAACAGCTGTCCATATATTGCCAGATCATTGGCCGTAGCAAACAGTCCCGCATGTCCGGCAATACCTCCAGCCATCGCTGCTCCCTGATCATGCACATATCCTTCCAACAAGGTTTTACGGAAAGAGGTATCCTGCTCCGTCGGTACAATCTGCTCTTTTGCGAATCGTTCCCTTGGAAGATATCCGGCATGTGTCATCCCTAATGGTCGATAGAAATTTTCCTGAACATAATCTTGCAACGGTACAGCCGTCTGATGTTCGGCAACTTCCTTCATCACATACATGCTTATGTCGCTATACACATAGTTTCCTGTTGGCTTAACTGGGGACTTTAACATTTCGGGCCACATCACATCCCGATAGTAATGATTGAGAATATAACTATTGTCGGCCATCTTAACCTGATGCTGTTGATCTGGGCTGGCAACAACATCTCCGGCTTTCAAATATTTATAAAATGGGATAAATGGTGTAAAACCAGCTTCATGTAGCATTACGGATCGCAATTTGATATCTTTTTTATTCGTATACTTCGCTTGCCACAGATAGTGCCCCATGGTACTGTCCAGATTAATGATATTACGTTCGGTCAGACGCATAATAACAGGAGTAGTACCCGCGATTTTACTGACTGAAGCCAGATCAAAAATATCACTCGTTTTTGTCGGAATTGCCTTCGTGTAGGTATGATAACCGTAAGATTTTTCCAATAACACCTGTCCGTCTTTGATAACCATCACGACCGCGCCGGGTGTTGCCTGCTTCTCAATTGCTTCTTGTGCAATGGCATCAATTTTTTTGGTCAATTTACCCAAGTTCAGACTTGCGTTTTCACCAAAACTGTATTGAAGTCGCGTTTGAGCCGTCTTGGCGTTTCCTTCAGTAATAGCTGCCCCGCCAAAAATTGACATCGCGGCATTGCGTTGACCGACAGCGGTAAAAGGTGCCAGTAGTTCAATCAAATCGGATTGTGGATGCTCAGACACAGCCTTTTTGCTGCGCTCATGCTCAAAAAAATGACAGAGCACAACCTTTTTATTGTTCAGGACTGCCTGCTTGAGCTGCGCCAAACAATCTGCATCCAAATCATCTTCCTTGCCCGCTACAATAACGGTATTATAATATTTGATATCTTCATCAAATTTACTAAAATCAAAAAGCGCTGTAGTTGCATAACGCGCCAGCTGGCTTGTAAACGCGGCATATTTTTCGGCGTTTGGTACAATAACCGCAATGCGCCGTTGATCCAGGCCAGTGAGTGGCAATAGCTGATCTATATTGTTGTAGAGTACGGTTTCATTCTTTATGGTCGACTTATATTGAGCGAACAGGGGGCCAATACAGAACAAACCTGCAAATAATACCCCGAAAATTCCTTTTTTCATTCTGTTTTTATCGTTTTTTAGGTTCTATCAAATAAAAATACGAATAAAATAAACAAGCCAAGTCCATTCCAGTAAAAAAATCAATTTTGTTACGCTTGTTTTTTTAAGGCCCCCGGTTAGGGATTTTCGGGATGAGCAAGCATAAATCTTTTTTTTTCTGTAAGTTTGATTAATGCCGGAATTGATTCAAGATAAAACAATATTTTCCCTGTTAGAGGTGAGCAAAAGTATCCAAAAAACGCTTACTGAGCGTTACAAGAGCTTATATTGGATCAAGGCGGAGATGAATAAGCTTAACCACTATACGCATTCGGGGCATTGTTACCCCGAGCTCGTTGAAAAACAAGATGGTAAAATTGTAGCTGAGATCAGATCAACTTTGTGGAAGGCAGACTTCACCCGAATCAACAACAATTTTCTGAAAATTGCGCAAGAACCCCTTCGGGAGGGCATTACGATGTTATTTCAGGCGGGTATTTCCTATGATCCAATGTATGGTTTAAGCTTAAGAATTGTTGATATTGATCCAACTTTTACATTGGGGGAGCTCGAGAAAGAGAAGCTGGATAGCATTCGAAAGCTCAAAGAAGAAGGCATTTACGAGGCTAATAAATCTGTCCCGTTCCCCATGCTTCCAAAAAGGCTAGCAATTATTTCGGTAGAGACGAGCAAAGGTCTTTCTGATTTTTACAAGATTATCAATCAAAATCCATGGGGCTACCGGTTGGAATGCACGTTATTTCCCGCGCTCTTACAGGGTGATAAATCCATTCCCTCAATTATCAATCAACTCGCGGTCATTGCGGATAAAATAGCTGAATTTGACGTGGTTGCCATTATTCGTGGCGGCGGTGGTGAGGTTGGCCTATCCAGCTACAATAATTATTTGCTGGCAAAGGCAATAGCGATTTTCCCTATTCCTGTATTGACCGGAATTGGCCATTCTACCAACTATACTGTGAGTGAGATGGTGGCCTACAAAAATGCAATCACACCAAGTGAGCTCGCTGATTTTCTCATTCAAAAATTCCACAATTTTTCTGTTCCAATCGAAAAGGCTGCGGAAGGGATCCAACTGCTGATCTTTACACGGTTTAAGGAGGAGAGAAACTTCTTGTCTCAAATGGCAACGCATATCCAATGGGTCGGAAAAAGAGAACTTCAGACTGCGCGCGCCAATATTCAGCATATGCAGCACGAACTGGGTGCCTTGATCAAACTACGCTTTTACGAACATAAAACGGCTTTGGCACACAACGAACGGATTATCCAGCTTTCTGATCCGCGGCGACTGCTCAAACAAGGATTTTCTATAACAAAAGTCAATGGCAAGTTGCTTCAATCTCTTGATCAGATATCTCCGGGAGACCTAATCCAAACGATTGTGGAAGATGGCGAAATTATAAGTACTGTAACGGATAAGAAAACGCTTAGCGACAGTTCCGAAAATAGCTAACCGGAACTATATTAAACTGAAAAATTTTAAGAAGAAAATAAAATGGAGCAAAAATATACTTACACTGACGCCTTCAACGAACTACAAACAATTGTGAAAGAAATTGAAAACGGCACAACAAATATTGATGAGCTTGCTGAGAAAATCAAACGCGCATCCGAGCTTATTGAAGTATGCCGGGCAAAATTGACCGCAACCGAAGACGAAGTAAATCAGTTACTGCAAAAAATCTCGCCCATAAAGGAGCCTGACTCCGGAGAATAGGGTAATAGAATGTAAGGAGAGGTTAGCTATATTAGAACATAGGAACTTCAATTAGCAACAATTTTGCATTGTAGTCAGCTTCGATCTCAATTTTAGCCAAATCGTAGATACCAATAGCGTCTCTTCGTGATAATGTTTCGCCTTCCACTTGCACTTTTCCTTCGAGCACAAAAAGATAAATACCATTTCTTTTTGAATGTATAGTATAGGAGATTGTATTCCCCTCATCCAGATCTGCAAGATTGAAATATGCATCTTGATGAATATGCACAGTATCCTGATCCAAAACATCAGGAGATACAATGGTTGCAAACTTATTATGCCGATCCAAATGCAGATAGGATTTTTGATCGTAACCCGGTGTGAGGTTCATTTCATGCGGCATTATCCAGATTTGCAGAAACCTTACAGGCGCCTTTTGATCTCCATTAAACTCCGAATGCTTCATTCCTGTTCCAGCAGACATAATCTGCACTTCCCCGGTTTCAATATTACGCACATTGCCCATGCTATCCTGGTGAGCAAGTATCCCTTCCAAAGGTATGCTCACAATCTCCATATTGTCATGTCCGTGGCGACCAAAACCCTGACCGCCCTCCACCTGATCATCGTTTAATACACGTAAGGCTCCAAAGTTTACTTTTTCAGGATCAAAATATTGCCCAAAGCTAAATGAGTGGGCACTTTTCAACCAACCAAAGTCAACATGGCCCCGATCATTTTCCCGGTGTATGATCTTTTGCATCCGTTCCTCCTATTAAGATAAATAACTATTAATCAGCGGACAAAACTCATACCAATGAAACTTTCAACGAAAAACCTGCCAATTTGGCAAGGAAAATAACTAGAGTTCCTTTAATTTATCTGGAGCGACCGCCTGTATCAGTGCGCGGGCGAGGATCCGGTTGGGATCGACCACAATCATTCCATTATGGTCTCTCTCGGGAATGGCCAATGGCAATTCGGCACATCCCAAAATAATGATATGGGCACCTTGTTTTTTCAGATCATCCATCGCCATTAACAAATCCTCCCTCGCTTTATTGGCAATCGGCGCAGGCTGCGCCTTAATGCCATAATCTTTATCGTAAATAGCATTGTTTACCTTTTCTTTTTGTGCACCTTCCGGCTCTACGATAGGAAATCCCTTTTTCATAAAAGCTTCCCGATATTGGCTATAAGCCTGCTCACCTGCTGTCGATAGAACACCAACTGTGCTTTCGGGATAATTTTCACGAACAAAACGTACCGTCTCATGAACAATATGAAGCAACTTCAGTTCACTTCCCAAACGGGCCATTTCATCCTGAATAACTGAAAAAATCGGTTCTGCATGCGCTGTATTGGACGGAATTGCCGCAATAGTTGCCCCCGCTTGTTCCAGTTGTTTTAGAATCACCGCTATTGCCTTTCCCGGATTCTCCTTCGATTTATCCAATAAATATGCGGTACGATCCGGGATCAAATTAGGGCAGGAAAACAACAACAGTGGCAAGTGCTCCTGATCGGAGCTTGCCACTGTCTCATCTATAATTTTCTTGGCTATATCTAAGCCTGCATAAGGACCAAGTCCTCCTACTATACCAATCATAACACTATTTTTTATACCTTAGATATAACCAATAGCTCGCCGAATGGTTTGATAAAGTTACCATTCGATGGACTGATCCTCGTCCGGAATCTGTGTATTGAGCTGACGCTCCAAGATCAACGAGCCAGAAACCTTGAATTTAATCGCCGTAGTAGAAACAAGCGTATAATCTGTAAATTCGTAATCCACATTATTTATCGTGATATAACGATGCAGTAAATAGGGGCGCACGGCATCCATTTGCTCTGTAATGGTATAACTTGCATCTTTTTTCACAGCAAATTTCATATTCGGATTTGTGGCACGAAAAGTTACGCCGCCCTTATCATTGAAAGTTGCAAAAACCTGATATTTTTTTCTGTCTTTACGGTCTTCATCGATATTCCCCGCGTAAAAGAAAATCGTATTTTCGTCAACCACATAACTTCGGATCTGGCTTTTAACAATCGGTGTTTCATTCTCATGACCTTCCATAACAACTTTCAGTGCTGTACCACTATAGGTACCCGAGTAATTATTAAAAGGATTAATCCGTAAAAGTGCTTTTTTGTAATGCTTCCGAGGGTTTGCCTTGTATTGTGTGGCGGGATCATCCAAAATGGTCAACGGAAGGACCCATTTTTCCGTCATATCAATACCTTTTAGCGTAAAATCGATGCCCATTAATCCCGTATTTTCTCCGGACTTAATGTCTACTGTCTGCGGAATAGAAAAATAGTTGGCATCGAGCTGTTTGTAATAAAAATCTGTCCGTGTCTGAAAGCGCTCGTAATTCAATATCCCCAAAGTATCGGTATCTACCGCAACCTTGACCGAAAGATTTTGATCATTCGTGGTCGATCCGCTCACTTCCAACGGTTGCATAAAGGTAGTCTTTTGCTCATCCTTGTACCGAACGTAGATATTAGCTACCCCCTCACTTTCCAAAGGAGCTTTGAAAGAAATGTATTGTTCAAATTGTTCTTCTTTCCACTCATCATTACAAGAACCGCAGACGGCAAGTAAAGTGAGTAGCAATAACTGTATATAAGACTTGTTCATAAAATGCATATTTGATTAATCATTATAAGTCCAACCAGGATTTTGCGTGAGGTTCTTATTGCGTTTCAGTTCGGTATGGCTAATCGGCCAAAACCACATCTTGTCGGCAAAGGTTGTCTTCAACGTCCAGATCGCAACGGGTTGATAAAAAAGGTCACGTTCCTTTTCATTCATCAATACATTACAACCATATACTGGTAATGCCTCTTCCACTGGCGCATCCATCCAACGGCGCAGATCATAGTAGCGCTGCCCTTCACCCATCAATTCTATAAAACGTTCGCGTTTTAATGTTTTGCGCAGTTCATTCTTATTCCCATATACACTAGCCGGATAATCAGGTACACCGCCGCGGATACGAACGGGATGTATACCTTTTTTTATTTCAGCGATATCGCGGCTTATAGTATAGCTTCCTCCACGCCAAGATGAAATCGTATATGAACCACTTAATTCATTTAATGCTTCTGCATACATAAGCAAAATATCGGCATACCGGATGGCAGGTTCCGCCTTAGGAACAATGCGTGAGCCAACACCTCCTTCGTAGGTATCACTGGGATGAACAAACTTCTTCACCCCAAAGCCTGTACGCAACCAATACCCATTCGCTGAATTGAAGCCATTTCCTTTCGGATCAGCACTATAATAAAAGATTTGCTTATTGCGGTTTTCTTCTTTCGTTTCATTCAGCAGTGTCCAAAAACTTCCGCTATAAGACACCGAAGCGTAAAATCTTGGTTCTCGGTTTGCATATTGCAAGGATACGCCAGGGCGCAATGGTCTGTATTTTTTATTATCATAATCTTCCTGAGACACGTAACCACCGATCCGGCTGGAACCATTACCGCGACCAATTTCTTTGTCTTTTCCAGGGACATCTGTGCCGTCATTCATATAGTATGCGTCCACCAGTTTTTGGGTCAGCCCATGTGTATTCCATCCGGTTGCAGAGCGGGGCAATTGATGGATAACCATCTGGTCAATCCCCTCATTTGACTGGTTGTTTCCCCGTGTAAAAATCAGTTCAGGATTACCGGAAGCTTGCAAAGTTCCATCAAATACTTGCGCGTAAGACTTCGCAGGATCTATATCTGACCAGCCAGCGGGCCAGCTTTTATCCGAAAAATTATGATCTTGGGGTGGCCTGACGGTTGCATCGTCGCCCGTTTCCTGAAAAGGGGCGGTGTAAAGCCGGTATACACCCAATTCGATGACATCTCTGGCTGCCGCGGCCGCTTTCGCCCATTTCTCTTCTTTATAATCAGTAGATAGCAGGCGCTTCATCTGTTTATCTACCAAGCGCGCTGCGTAAGCCGAATTATTTCCGTTGGCCAATGGACTCGCTGCATAGAGCAGTACTTTCGCTCTGGCTGCTAAAGCGGCACCCACGGAAGGGCGCGCAGAGCCGTCTTGGCCTCGCTTCAGCCCTAAAGCCTCCATTTCTCTAGCCGCCTGTAGCAGTTCTGCACTGATATATTCCGCACATTCTTCGTAAGTGTTACGCGGAATAGCCAGCTCTTCATAGCTATCGGTGTAATCCACACCTTCGTCTGGTAATAATGGAATTGGACCGTATTTGCGGAGTAATAGCCAATAGAGATAAGCCCGTGCAAAACGTGCCTGCCCACGATAATCCGTGACTTCAGCCTCAGACATTTCGGTATTCATATAAATATTGTGAATAAAGGTTGACGCATTCCGGATCCCGCGATAGGATTGCGCCCATGTTCCCTGTTTATCAATTTCGGTATATAAGCCCATCTTAAACATATTGTAGGACAGTTCATTTTTCGAGGGATCATAATCCTTATCGCGGTCACCATAATACATATCATCGGCAAAACAGTGCGGGGTAAGACCCTTACTGGCTACATCCGCATTTTCACCCTTAAATTCCTCAAAAACATGGGCCAGCCATTTCTCCGAATACAACTTGCTCTTAAATGTTTTTTCCAAGGTAATCCGATCTTTAAAATATTGGTCGGACTTTAAATAATCCTTTTTGCAGGACGAGATCACATTTGTGCCCAAAACGAGCATCAGTGCAATATATAATGTTTTTCTATGCATCTTCTTCTAATTTTATAGGTTCACATTGATGCCAAATGTAAATGACTTGGGCAGCGGATAATCTTCACCCCTTGGTGTAGCCAGTTCTGGATCCCAAAGCTTGAATTTCGACCAGGTCAATAAATTTGAGCCGACTAGAAATAGGCGAATGCTATTAGCCTTAATCCGATTCGTTAGGTGTTTTGGCAATGTATAACCAATATCCAAGGTTTTCAAACGAAGATATTGACCATTTTTCAACCAAAATGTTGACTCTCTAAAATTGTTAATATTGTCTCCGAAACTTAAGCGCGGATAGGATGCATTCGGATTTTCAGTTGAGGGATCGCCCGATATATCGGCTGAAATCCAACGATTATCACCCATGACACCTTTCATCACCTGACCCCATTCTCCCTCGCGAAACGCTTGTACCGTTTTTCCATAAATCGAAAAAGTGGACTTCCCTGATCCCTGAAAATGAACGCTAAGATCAAATCCCCGCCAGCTCGCTGATGCTCCTATACCGTAAACCAAGTTAGGTCTCCTTGTTGCTCCAATGGCGACTCGGTCACCGTCATTCACGACACCGTCCCCATTGACATCTTTATACTTAATATCTCCGGGCTGATAATTTGGTGGATTATTATCAAACTGTTGTTTCGGGCTATTGCGAATATCATCATAATCTTTAAACAAGCCTAAAGCGATTAATCCTATAGACTGATCTACGCGGTAGCCTTTTTGATTTTGATAACCATATACATTATTTTCTTCATCGATTGCCGTAATCTCGTTCTTACTATAGGTGATATTGCTACGTGCTGTAAGATTTAATTCGCCGATCTTCTGTTTATACTCCAGACGTCCATCGAACCCCCGCGATTTTACCCCACCCACATTAGCTCTTGGAATACTTTCCAGACCAACCATAGCGGGCAAAAATTTTCTTTCCATATAAATTCCGGTACGTTTCTCATCAAAGAAATCGAGGTTGGCGACAATTTTATCTCTAAACAAAGCGATATCGACCCCCAGGTTGTTTTTAGTCGCCATTTCCCAGGTTACGTAAGGCGAAGCCACCTGATTGTATCGAATACCGCCATAATATCTATCTAGACCATAATCTGCCCATTGATATCCGCCGGCAGGAATCTTTTGACCATTTTCCAGGATGAGATTGCCATCACTATCCCTACGCCAAATCTCATCGATCGTATATAAGTATGGAAAGCGTTCGTTATTATCGCCAATTTTAAGCTGATCATTTCCCACTTTACCCCAGGAGTAACGTATCTTAAGCAAATTCAACCAGGGAATATTATTTTTGACAAAAGGTTCCTCGGAGATATTCCATGCGGCTGCTACAGCAGGAAAGAAGCCATATTGTTGCCCCATGGCAAAGTTTTCTGAACCTGTATATCCAAAATTAAAATCAGCAACGTAACGAGACTTCCAGTTATAGGTTACCCTCCCAGCTAAAGCCTGGTTGCGTTGAGATATACCGTTTTTGATATCATTTCCTAAATTAACTGTTTTGGTAAAAGCATCCCGAGTAAAACGCGCTACTGCACCTACATTATGGTCACCAATTTTGCGATCATAATTTAACATCACATCGTAAAATTCCCGTCTATTTCCCTCGGAATATCCTCCCTGCATCATTTCTTTGGGGTCAGCAATATGGGTGAATATCAGATTTCCATTCTCATCTCGTGCTCGTTCGGCATGCCATAACTCAGGCTGCTTAATCCTTGTGATATTATTGTCATTGTAGGTATCAAAACCCACAATTCCTCTAAGGCGCAAACCTTTGGTAATAAAATCAAAATTCTGTTCAACTGTGACATCGGTCTGCACTTTGTTTTTCCAATTTTCATTGAACCCCGTTTGTGTCGACATCACCCATGGATTGATCTTATTGCCATCCCCTATGGTCGGTACACGGCCATTGGAATACAACACGGGCGTACTGATCGGAGAATAGCCGTAAAAAGACCCCCAAAGATCCTGGTCACCCAGCCCCGGGCTATTTCTTTTATCTAGGGACCCCGCGACGCCAACTTTCAATATCGTACTCTTGGTCACGTTTATATCTGTATTCAACCGGTAATTCCAGCGTTTATAATTGGCGTTTGTATTGTAATCATTGCGCAGCGTTTCGTCCGTTTTATACATACCACCTTCATCCACATAGCTTCCGGATACAAAATAACGGGCGGTAGCTCCTCCTCCGGTCATATTAAGATTTGCGCGATAAGTCATGGCACCATCTTTCAGAAGCAGGTCTTTCCAGTTGACATTGGGGTAAAGATCCGGGTCCAACCCCAAACGCAAGATCTCCAATTCTTCCGGACGATAAATAGGTTCAAAATTTCGCGTAATTCGAGCCTCATTCAGTAGATTAGCGTAAGTGACTCCATCTTCAAATTCAGGTGTAATGGTACGCGTGTTATAAATTGTCTCGTCCTTAAAATTGATATTGATTTTTCCCTCTTTACCGCGTTTAGTTGTAATCAGGATAACTCCGTTTGCTCCTCTGGAACCATAAATTGCTGTCATGGCCGCATCCTTAAGCACCGTAAATGTTTCAATATCTTCGATATTTATATCATTGATATCGCGCTCAACATTATCCACTAGAACTAAAGCAGCACTACCGCCACCGAAGGTAGAAATACCGCGTATCCAAAACTCGGAGATGTTTCTCCCTGGCTGACCAGACTGCATCATCGCCATTACCCCAGGTACATTTCCGGCAAGTGCATTTGTTATGCTTGAAGTCGGATTACCTTTCATGGTCTCCACATCTACAGTACTAGCGGCGCCTGTTAATGTCAACTTCTTTTGCGTTCCCGTACCTGTTACCACAACCTCATCCAATACACTGGTCTCCGATTCTTTCATGCTCACATCAATGATCCGCGAATCTTTCACTAGTACTTCTTGCTTTTGATACCCAACAGAAGAAAATACAAGTGTTTTGTAGCGCTCTACTTTAATCTTATAGTTACCCTTACTATCCGTGGTCGTCCCTAAGCCAGGGGCATCTTTCACAGAGATGCTAACACCGATTAATGGGGTATTTTGGGTATCGACAATGACACCCGTCACATCAACAATTTCTTGTGCGAACACACTCAAGGTGAAACTGAGGAGTAACATACATGTAAATAATATTTTATTCATCATCTTATCACAGGTTAATCTTGGTCATTTTCATCCATTTCTTCCAGTGCGACCTTGCGAATTCGCCTATTTTCTCGGTCTCCGATATAAAACGCTTGCTCCTTCTCATTATAAGCGATACCTGATGGTCGATCAAAGCGAGCTTCTTGCCGCAGATCGCCGTTGACATAACCGTAAGGATTAGTATTTAGACTTGAACTTCCTCTACCAGCAAAGGTCGTCACCGCCCCTTCCGGCGTAAGCATACGAATGGCATGATTCGCCAGGTCTGTAAAATAAAAATCATAGGCATCGGGTTTGCCCGCTTCCACATAGGCTTGATTTTTGACAAATACTCCTTGATAAGGTTGATTGACCCGTGCTGAAGAGCCTACTCCATCTCGGTATCCTGATTCGCGTACCTTACCACAGACAAGATAGGGCTGATTAAAGCGTTTTTTTTCCCAGTTGTAATCCGCACGCATAATATACCCTTGGTTGATCACCAAGATATAAGCATAGTTACCCGTTGGATGAATCAACGCCCGATACTCCCATTCCGGATCCTGAATCACATATAACTGCTCGGCTTTTACTGTTTTATCCGTGAAATACTGATTTAAATCGAAACGGAAGAACTCTCCCTTTGCATAACTATTAAAATACATTTCGCCATTTATTGGGTGAATGGAGGCCCCATTACATTGTCTGCTTTTGGTCAATACTTCTTTATCGAGAAAGCTTTTTACACGGGAAAACAATAGGGTAGATTCATCGTTCTCTCCACCCCGATCTTGCGCCACAATCATGTATTTCCCATCTATCGAAAAATCTACACTACGGGGACGGTTAAAATCAGAACGTTTTTTTGTAATCGTGCTATCCTCAAAATTAATCAAATAAAGGCCATTATTTTCATCAAATGTCACCCATAGATGTTTGGGATTCGTGGGATCAAACCTCATAAAAGAGGAAAGCCAAAAACCACTGGCCATTTTGTTTTGATCAGCATCTTTAAACTTGCCGTCTTTCCAAGGCTCGTCACCACGGGCATTCCTGTAACCGGCGAGTGTCGACACCACCAATTTACGTTTATAGTCAAACTTGGCCTCAGCCCGTCCAATGACAGGCTTCTCAATCCCGCCAACACGCACTTCAATATCCCCTTTAAAGGCCTGTTTAGGAACAAGGCAATACAAGGATTCACTTAAAGCATTAATAACGACTGCTTGTTGTCCACCGATAAGTACGGTAACATTCTTCGGGTCATTCCCAAAATTTTGTCCATAAATAATCAGACGCTGTCCCATACCTCCCGATTTTGGGGTGAAATCAGTCACGATAACTGGTTTGGAAGGGTCAAAAGGCTTGGCTTCGCCAACAATTGCTGGCGTATCATTCTTGCAGCCCCAGAGGCCAAGGGTGAGAATCATAAAGACCCAAAGCCTACCACATAGGTACAAGGCTCTACGCACTACTTGTTTTGTTCTCATAAGTTACTAATTGGTTATAAATTTATTTCAAATGCTTTTTCAGTATTCCAATGGTCGGCTTCTGGATATATTATCTTTAGGTTTATCGCATAAAAGGCTTGTTTGGAATTAAATTAATTTTCCTAGCATCAAAAATTTAGGACGAACGAATGGATGCCCGCCCTTTCGAAGGGCAAACTCTTTTTAAAAATCTACACATAATTGATTATTTTGAATTAAAGCTAAATGGTATTAGCTTTTTACAGCTAAAAAAGACTTTATTGCATCAGCTTCAAAGTCCTCCTTGTTTTTTTAAATTACTTTTCTATTATTTCTGGCTTTCGTTTTCAAATCCCAAAACATGATACAAGCTTGATGTCTTGTTAGAAACTCTCTAGTCGTTGTTAAATGGCTCCCTCGTGCCAAGCTACTGATCATTCCGAATTGTACTTTCTGTTTCGTTCAAAAAAAATTATTGGATATTTCTTAAATTTTGATTTCTAATATTTCTCTAAGATGTTATGTCTTATAATTGATTATCCAAATGTATAGAATGTAAAATTTTTGAGACTATCGAATTATCTCAATAATCTGCGCATTTGTATCAAACAAGATTTCTTCGACACAAAAACCTATAAATTAATTTGTTGAAATTGAAAGGATGGGCAAAATGACTTTTATAAAAAACAAAAAAACCTGCAAATTTAACATCTGCAGGTTTTATCTTTTGTAGCCCGTAGGGGAATCGAACCCCTGTTTCAAGAATGAAAATCTTGCGTCCTAACCCCTAGACGAACGGGCCATTTTTATGCAACTCCAAAAGTTTTGTTGTTTTTGGAGCTGCAAATATAGGCCTTAAAATCATTTATACAAAAATAATTTTAAATATTTTTTAGATGAGGTCAAAACCGATATCACGACGGAAATACTTTCCTTCAAAATAGATCCTTCCGGCATCAGCCGTAGCCTGTTGAAGCGCTTCAAAAAGCGAATCCTGTAATGTGGTTACCGCGATCACACGTCCGCCCGCAGTAACAACCTTGCCGTCCTGTTCCTTCGTTCCTGCCTGGAATACAATCGACTCCTTAACATTCTCTATATTAGCGACCTCCTTTCCAGATTCATACGCTCCGGGATAACCTCCCGCGACTAGCATAACTGTAACTGCGGTCTTTGGAGAAACGGTATAAGAACGTTGATCCAAATTTCCCTGCGCGACGCCTTCCAACAAATCCAACAGATCAGATTCGATCCGAGGCAATACAGATTCTGTTTCCGGATCTCCCATACGCACATTATATTCAATTACATAGGGTTCACCGTCAACATTCATCAAACCGATGAAAATAAAACCTTTGTAGGGAATACCATCTTTCTTTAGCCCTTCAACAGTGGGTTTGATGATACGTTCTTCCACTTTATTCAAAAATGTTTCATCGGCAAAAGGCACCGGAGAAATAGAGCCCATTCCACCTGTATTTAGACCTGTATCACCTTCTCCAATACGTTTGTAATCTTTTGCAGAAGGGAGGACCTTATAAGAGTTTCCATCCGTCAGGACAAATACCGAGAGTTCAATTCCTTTTAAAAATTCCTCCACCACAACTACGCGACTTGCCTCTCCGAATTTGGAATCTGCAATCATTGCTTTCAGTTCGGCTTTCGCATCTTCGAGTGTTTCACAGATCAACACACCTTTTCCGGCGGCTAAACCATCGGCCTTAAGCACAATCGGTAACTTCTGGCTCTCCAGATAAACCAATCCTTCAGCCAGCGAGTCTGCATCAAAAGAACGGGAAGCGGCGGTAGGTACGCCATGGCGATCCATAAACTGTTTCGAAAAATCTTTCGAACCTTCTAATTGTGCACCTTCCTGCTGTGGACCTATAACAGGAATATCTTTTAAATCTGTGCGGTTCAAAAAATAATCATGAATACCTTTTACCAAAGGCTCTTCTGGTCCCACCAACACCATTTGTATCGCATTTTCCAAAACAAAGGATGCGATAGCTTCAAAATCAGTAACTTTAATATTCACATTTTGACCATATACTCCTGTACCAGCGTTTCCTGGCGCAATAAACAATTGATCTAAACGTGGACTTTTCGATAGTTTATAGGCGAAGGCGGATTCACGACCTCCTGAACCGATTATTAGGATATTCATAGCACAAAGATATTTTTTTTATGCTAATTTTCAGCCATAAGATCATTCAAAAACGGATTTTATATTTATTTTCCGGCTCAAAAGCGTTCTCATAGCAGCAATCGTAATCGCTTGACCTCTTTCATGCGATAATATTTTGATTTATAAGTTGATTAAAGGGAAAATATTTTCTAATTTTCAAGAAACATTAGTCATATGTATGCTCGCTTATTGTTGTTAATCAATTACATCCTGCTTCCTTTTCTGGCCTCCGCTCAAATTGATCAGACCATACAGAAATTGGAGACCTATCACGAAAGTCATGTTACGGAGAAAATTTATCTGCATCTGGACAAAAATGACTATTCAGCGGGTGAAAATATCTGGTTTAAACTGTATTGTACGACCGCTCCTTTCAATTACTTAAGCAACATCAGCAAGATCGCCAATATAGAATTAATCTCGCCGACAAATAACATTATCAAAAGCATTAAAATTCCCCTAACATTAGGTCTGGGCATCGGTGATTTTAGTTTATCGGATACAATCATAGAGGGCTCATACCGGATCAGAGCATACACCCGCTGGATGCAAAACGATTCCATCTCCAATTTCTATGAGCGGATTGTACCGATTACCAATGGTCGGGCAGACAATGTCATTACTCAAAGTACTCTCCTTCAAAATGGAACTGAAAATTTCTTCCAGATCAACTTAAAGACAATTCAGGGGGCGCCGCTAATAAACAGCAGCGTGAACTATACCCTCCAACAGGATGGCCTAAAAGAAAAGACCGGACGCTTAAAATCCAATGAAAATGGAACAATAGCTCTTGAGCTCAAAGATAATTTTAGGGGCGGAACATTATCCCTACAATTTTTATCATCAGATAAAAGACGGGTATTAAAGAATTTTACAATCCCAGATCCAAACCTACGGAACAGTATCCAGGTTTTTCCTGAAAGTGGTGAGCTCGTAAACAATATCCTGAGCAAAACCGGGGTTAAAGTACTTACACCCGTCGGACTGGGCCTGAAGTCCAAAATCAAAATCGGAGAGGAAAACCAGGCTCCCATCATTGAATTTGAGACGAATGACCTCGGCATGGGCAGTATGCCGCTTATTTTAAGCACAGGGAAAAAATATATTGCCACGGCAGTATTCCCAGACGGGAATTCGGTGAGTACCACACTGCCTCCGGTAGCTGCTTCAGGCTATGTACTCACGGTCAACTCAGGTTTAAAAGATAAAATCGCCGCGCAATTATCGGCGACAGATGACCTCGTAACGGGTAAAGAAGTCTACCTCATTGCACAATACAATGGACTTGTTTTACATGCTGTTAAACAAAAGTTAAACGGGCCGGAAATATTATTCAACATTCCCAAACAGGACCTTCCCTCGGGAGTAATCCAATTATCAGTACTGAATGAACACCTGGTTCCGATCATCGAAAGGCTCGTATTTAGTTACAATGCTCCAAAAACAATTTTGCCCATAACCTTACAATTGAACAAGCCAACATTTACAACACGGGATCAGGTAATCGCAAATCTTTCAGTTAAGGAAGGTAGCAGTGATACTTCAAAAATAGCCGCGCTCTCAGCTTCGGTAATCAACCTCAATAAAGCCGATTCTGCTACAGCGCAATATTATTCTTCGATTGTCTCCGAGCTGCTCTTAAAATCCGATCTCAGGGGCTTTATAGAACGTCCAAATTATTACTTTGAAGATCTGAACAATATTAAGTTCAATGAACTTGACAACCTTATGCTGATCCAGGGCTGGCGTAAGCTAGATTGGAAAAATTATCTTAATACGACGAATAATGCGTACCTTCCGGAGAAGGGCCTCGCAGTCTCGGGTACTGTTAAAAAAACCGGAAGAAAGGCACTTGTTCCGAATGCAAAAGTTACTTTAGTCCCCACGAGCAATATGATGCTAAGTATAGATACGCTGACAGATAGTGATGGTAGATTTGCCTTTGATAACCTGTTTTTTGCGGATAGTATCAAGTTTATTGTCACCGGGAATGGTCAAAAAGAGAAGAATAGAGTCGATATACTTGTTGACAATCCCCCCTCTCCCGCTGTCAAGGAAAGTAAAGACAAGCCACTGATGCGGAATGACATCAACACCAAGCTAATCAACCAGCTCAAGGATAATCAGCAATTTCTGGCCGAACTTGAAGCTGCCGGTATTATCCAAAAAAGCATCAAATTGGAAGAAGTTCAGGTCAACAGGGTCAGAGTCAATAAAGCAGATAAAGATTCAAGAAACCTCAATGGCCCCGGCAATGCAGATCAGGTGATTACGGCCGAGGACCTATCTACCTGTGCTACCCTAGAGCAATGCCTTGCGGGGAGACTAGTGGGAGTTATTTTCCAAAACGGAGTTCCTTACAGTACCCGATCGGTGGGATTAAATGGCGGCAGCCCTATGCAGGTGATCTTAGACGGCATGTATATTGAGCCTGACCAGATTAGTATGATCAACGTCCCGGATATCGCGAGTATTGAAGTGCTGAGAAGTGCTGGAAATACCGCTATCTATGGAATGTATGGAGGAAACGGTGTATTGGTTATCACAAGTAAATCTGGCGATGCACTATCGGCTTCCTACACACCCACAGGAATCGTAACTATTTTACCTAAGGGCCTTCATGTGAACCGTAACTTTTTTAAACCACAATACAACAGCACTCAAAAACAGGAGCTCAAGCGTGATCTGAGAACAACAATCGCCTGGGAACCTAATCTGGTAGCAGGGAAAGATGGGAAAGCCAAATTTGATTTCTATACTTCGGATGAACCCGGAACATATAAAATCACGATTGAAGGAATTGACATGGAGGGGAAAATTGCACACCTAGAATATTTAATGGAAGTAAAGCCACAATAGCAAGCCGAACAAACCGTTATACATTTAAATAAACTCATTATGGAGCATATCAAAACCCAAGTAGAAGACCATATTTTAAGCATTTTTCTGGATCGGGGAAAATCAAACGCCATCGATACGCTATTACTGAAAGAGCTGATAGAGACGTTGGAGATAAGTAGGGAAAACGACACCGTTCACGGTGCAATTCTGATTGGTAAAGAGAACTTTTTCAGCGCAGGGCTTGATCTCATCACCTTATTTGGCTATAATGAGGATCAAATCAGGGAATTTTGGAATCTCTTTTTGGAGGCAACCTCGCTATTGGCGTCATTTCCAAAACCGATCGCAGCGGCCATATCTGGTCATAGTCCTGCCGGAGGCTGCGTATTTGCTTTGTGCTGCGATTATAGAATCATGGCGGAAGGTAATTTTGTCATCGGGCTCAATGAAATACCAGTTGGGTTAATTGTTCCCGAAAGTATTTTTCAACTGTATGCTTTTTGGATTGGAAAACGGACTGCGTATCAGAACCTTCTTGAAGGAAAATTGCTCACGCCGAATGAAGCAAAAGCACAAGGTTTAGTGGATGATGTCGTTCCGGCGAACATGCTTTTTAATACCGCAGCAAAGAAAATAAAACAGATCTCACAGTTTAATCAAAAGACCTGGCAAACCTCCAAACTGAATTTCAGAAAAGAAATAATTCTTAAATTGCGCGAAAATAGAGAAGAAACAATTCAAGGAATTCTTGAACAATGGTGGCTGCCATCGACAAGGTCAATATTAAAGTCGATCATCGATAACCTGACCTCAAAAAAATAGTATTAAATAAATAAAAACAACATGAGAAATCTCTTTTTCTTTGTTCTGATCTGTATCTCGATAGGTGTATTCTCCTGTAGAAACAATAAAAAGGAAGACAAGGCCGTGAAAATTGTCCAAGATTCTATCCCCTTAGATACGATAAGCAAACCCGACACACTCGAAAAGGAAGTCAAAAAAGAGGATACAGAAACATTAGAACAAGTTTTGGAAAAAATAGCCAAAGCGTATATTGATCAAGACAGCAAAACAATCAATAATTATATACACCCCAAATTAGGGATCTATATCATCTATCGTCCCGGGGCATTGGATTCGTATGTACATCAAAATAATTTCAACTTTTCCAAACCGGTGCCAGAGTATCATTCGTATGAAAAACTGAGTTACAAAGGACCTTTAAAAACTGGGAAACTTCCCGTTTTTGACTGCGGCACAATGAAATGGGATAAGCTCGGTTTTTTTTATGACAAGAAATCCCGCCCAAATGAACTGTCACAAACAGCCAAGTTTATGAATGAGATTTTAGACGCAAAAATTACGGGTAACGAATTACAACGATTAAGAAATATAGAAGTCAGGAGTTATCGCGCGATAATGACCTCCAATGAAAGCGAAGAACCATTTGTCTTTCACGTTACAAAAGAAGGAGAAAAATGGTACATCACAGTCATTGATCGTGCATATGCGGGTTGCGATGCCTAAAAGATTTTTTTACATTTAGCCATATTTAATGATAATGGGAAATTTAGATAAAGACATACAAAAGAAAATCGACGATTGGTTAACCTCAAATTATGATGAGGAAACAAGAGATGCTGTTCAGAAATTAATAGATGAGCAGGCCGAGACGGAGCTGATTGATTCATTCTACAAGGATCTCGAGTTTGGAACTGGAGGATTAAGAGGGATTATGGGGGTAGGCTCCAATCGCATGAATAAATACACGATTGGAAAAGCAACTCAGGGATTATCAAACTACCTAATCAAACAGTTTCCCAACCAGGAAATAAAGGTAGCAGTCTCTTACGATAGCCGTAACAATTCCCAATCTTTTGGTCACCTTGTAGCCCAGGTATTTGCTGCCAATGGTATCAAGGTTTATCTCTTTGACGAATTACGTCCTACACCAATGCTGTCTTTTGCAATCCGCCATTTTGGTTGCCAAAGCGGGGTCATGTTGACAGCTTCACATAACCCGAAGGAATACAATGGTTATAAAGCCTATTGGAACGACGGCTCACAATTGACTGCCCCACATGATGAAAATGTAATCGATGAGGTCAATGCAATCACCTCCGTAAAGGATATCCAGTTTGAAGGAAATAGCCAAAATATTATCCCTGTCGGTGAAGAAATTGACCAGATTTATATTGATGCCAATAAGGCATTGAGCATACATCCCGAAGCTGTTCGGGCACAGAAAGATTTAAAAATAGTCTATTCTCCGATCCATGGTACAGGAATTACAATCGTACCCAAAATGCTCGCATCATGGGGTTTTGAAAACGTTACGGTAGTTACAGAACAGGCAACACCGGATGGAAATTTCCCAACGGTCATCTATCCAAATCCGGAGGAGGAAGACGCAATGGCCTTAGCGAAGAGAAAAGGTGAAGAGATTGACGCGGATCTCGTTTTGGCGACTGACCCCGATGCGGACCGTGTCGGAATCGCCGTCAAAAACAACCATGGCCAATTTCAGTTACTCAATGGCAATCAGATCGGCAGTCTGTTGATCTACTATGTCTTAAGTGCAAAGAGTGATCTAAAACAATTGGGACATAACCCATACATCGTTAAAACGATTGTAACCAGCAACCTTCAGGCGGATATTGCCGAACATTACCATGTAGAGCACTATGAAACCCTCACCGGCTTTAAATATATCGGCGAGTTAATCACTAAATTAGGTGATTCAGCACACTATCTTGCCGGTGGAGAGGAAAGCTACGGCTACCTGGTCGGTGACCTGGTCAGAGATAAAGATGCGCCTAATTCCTGTGCTTTCCTGGCAGAAATGACTGCATATTTTAAGTCAAAAGGCAAGACTGTCTATGAGGTTTTATTGGAGATCTATCAAGAATTTGGCTGCTATCAGGAAAAACTGATCTCCTTAACGAAAAAAGGAAAAGCCGGAGCCGAGGAAATACAGGCCATGATGACTAGACTGCGCCAAAATCTACCCACGACACTTGGGGGAATCGAAGTTAAGGAAATTCGGGACTATCAACTTTCCCAAACTACTGACATGAAGACAGGAAGTAAGAAAGAGATTACACTTCCAAAGTCGGACGTCTTGCAATTCATCACGACGGATGGCGACGTGATCTCGGCAAGACCTTCAGGTACGGAACCCAAAATCAAATTTTATTGCTCCGTTAAGGGAATACTTCAGGACAAAAAGGACTATCCAAGTCTTCAACACCTACTGGCAGAAAAAGTAGACCGTATGATGAAAGATATTGTTGGTTAAATGGAAAAGTGGAAACTACTATCTTCTGAATATATCTGCAGAGAACCCTGGGCGACTTTACGCCGGGATACGTGCGAACTGCCCGATGGGCGCATCAACGACCATTATTACGTACTGGAATATCCAGATTGGGTCAATATGGTGGGAATCACAGCACAAAACGAATTATTGGTGATCAAGCAATACCGTCATGGAGCAGGGATCCTCTCTTTGGAAATTCCGGCTGGAACAACGGAGCCGGAAGAAGATCCCCAAGATGCCGCAGTACGGGAAATGCTCGAAGAAACAGGATATCAGTTTGAAAAAATTGAAGAAATCGCTACGCTCTATGCCAATCCCGCAACAAGTGGTAATATTACGTATACTTATCTCATGACAGGAGGACAGAAAGTTCAGGAACAGGAACTGGATGAACACGAAGAGATTGACGTTTTCCTAATACCACTTGAGGAAGCAAAAGCCATGCTGCTGGAAAACAAATTTAGCCAGGCTTTGCATAGCAGTGCATTATTCTATGCTTTTAATAAATTAGGCTTGTTTTAAAACAAGCCTAATTTTATTCTGTTTTTTCCTTTCATACTTTAATTTTCACTAGACTTTTGATTTTTGTACCTTTGTGCCATGGCAAGAGAAATTTTTGAAACTAAGCGAAAGGCCCTGAAAATAAATCTAAACCCAGAGATTTACGGAACCTTCGCCGAGATCGGTGCTGGACAGGAAGTCGCACGTAACTTTTTCAATGCAGGAGCTGCATCAGGCACAATCGCGAAAACGATGTCAGCTTATGACATGGCATTCAGTGACGCCATATATGGTGAAGAAGAAGATGGTAGATACGTCAGCAGAACCCGTTTACAGAAGATGCTCTCCCATGAATTTAACTTGCTGACGCAACGGTTACATGGCGACAAGTATTGCAACAAAAAATTCTTTGCCTTTGCGGACACGGTTACCACGCTGAATTTTACCAAAACCAATGAGCCTCACGGCTGGATCGGTCTTCGGTTTCAACACGAGGTCGGTGGGCCCACAAATGACATTATCGTCCATGTCAGACTCCTGGACAGTGACAACCAGCTGCAACAGAAAGTATTGGGCATTATTGGTGTAAACCTGTTGTTTGCCGCATATTACTACGCAGAAAATGTACAGACAATGATTGAATCCCTGGTTGATAATTTGTCGATAGGATCTGTCGAAATTGATCTGGTCAAACTAAACGGTCCTTTGTTCGAAAATGTCAATCAACGCCTGATCAACTTATATCTTATTGCCAAAGGGTTCGCAAAAGCCGCTATTTTCCAGCCGGACGGTAAAGCGGTACAGATCAAGGATTATTTATATAAAAAGAATATCATCTTACTTCGCACAAAATACCGTCAGAAATCACTTCCTAACTTTGACTTATTTAACCTTGCCGTCGAGCAGTTTAAGAAAAATACAAGCGCTACTGATGAAGACACCATTGTTTTGATCGAGGTTTTGATGGGGAATGTGCTAGAGGATACGCATGAAATTACAGATGAGGATCTACAAGAATTCGCATCAAGAGCAGATGAGCTATGTGCAACAGGCAATAATATTATCGTCAGCAACTTCCGTAGAAATAATCATCTCGCCGAGTTTATAAGCAACTTTAGACCTAAGAATATCGGAATTGCGACAAACGTTTATAACTTAAAGAACATCTTCAATTCGGACAACTATAATAAAGAACTCTATACCAATGAGCTATTATCGTACATATCAGGTATGTTCAACAAAAATGTAAAGCTTTATGCTTATCCTTATCTATTGAAAAAGGAAAATAAAATCATCACCACACAGAATATGCCGGTTTCGGAAGAGGCACAGCCTCTCTTCGAATTCCTGATCAAAAACGGATATATTATTGATATTGAAAATTACGACGAGAAATTTGTAAAAACCGTTTAATATACGCTTCGTTAAAATTTACTTTATTATATAGTCCAATTTAACCAAATTGGACTATATTTATTTTCAGTCCTCATGAAGCCACAAAACGTTATACTAGTCGATGCGAATGATACCGTCATTGGTCGAATGAAGAAATAGGCAGTCAAAAAATAATGCAGAGGAAAAGGATTCAAATGGTCATAATATAATGGTCACACACAACCGATAGCACAATAACAAAAGCCCCTCCAACCTGCTTATCCAGCACATAAAAAAGAGCAATTCTGCCACAAATTGCTCCTTTCGTTCTATATTGTCTAGAAAAACACTATAAGTACTTTTTGTAAATGGAATACATAATCTTTAAATCGTTTTCACCCAAAAATGCGGTATTCACATCCTGTTGGATATAGTGAATCTTAAATGCCTTTATTGCCGCGTCAAGATTACTGACATCATAGCCAATAATGCGTAACGCCATTTTGGGGTTAAAGTCAACAGGAGGTGTTTCCAAAAATTCTTCATACCAATAGCCAAATCCCTGATCGGCCAGCTTTTTCCAAGGGAATCGTGACGGATCATTTTTACGTGTAGGGGCAAGATCCATATGACCGATGAAATTTGCCTGCGGAATCTTATAAGTATTTTTTAGATAAGTCAATAGTTGTGTCAACGCATTTATCTGCGCATCCGTCCAAGGATCTGTTGTCCCATTATTATCCAGTTCAATACCTATGGACGAAGAATTCAGGTCGGTATTGTTTCCCCATTTACCCAGACCAGCATGATGCGCACGGTACAGATCATTCACCATCTGCACAATCTTGCCGTCCCTACCGACCACATAATGTGAACTTACACCTGCTTTTGCGGAATGAAAGGTACGAATGGTCTGTCCCAGAGAATCCTGGGCAGTGTGATGGATAACCACAAAATTAGGCTTCCGGATACCAAAATTGATGGAGGCAATCCACTGCTGATCTTTGACATTTACTTTTTCCAGCTGTCCGGTTACGGGAGAGGCGCGATATAAATTAGAAAACTCCTTCGCTTGATTCTTATATACTTTCTCGGTCTTCGCATATTTATTGCCCGCACAAGATGTAATCAATGCCGCAGCAATAAAAAGATTGAATATTGATGTTATCTTCATATCGAAATGTTTCAACACAAATATACTTCCAAAATACCATATCAGGAGGATTGTAGCTTAAATTGATACAATAACTTTCTTCTGAATTGATTTCAGTTGAATCATCAATTAATCTTGGATTATTTCCCCCTAAAATGATCTGATTATAAGAAAAAAAAGATGCGAAGGTATATTTATAGAGAACTGTATAATCGATTGCGATAATATTTATGAATTAAATAAAAAGCCTCCGTAATACGGAGGCTTTATTATTATATTTTTTTAAGACTGTTACGCCTCAGCATATTCCTCGATCGAAGGACATGAGCAGATCAATGTACGGTCTCCCTGAGAATCGTTTACACGACCTACTGAAGGCCAGAACTTACGCTCTCTCACATATTCCAAAGGATAAGCGGCCGTTTGGCGACTGTAAGGTCTATCCCACTCATCTGCGGTAACCACTGCCGCTGTATGCGGAGCATGCTTCAATACGTTATTTGCCTGTTCAGCTTCTCCAGCCTCAACTGCAGCAATTTCCTGACGAATAGCAACTAATGCATCACAGAAACGATCCAATTCAGCTTTTGATTCAGACTCCGTCGGCTCAACCATCAATGTACCTGCGACAGGGAAAGAAACTGTTGGCGCATGGAAACCGTAGTCCATCAAACGTTTCGCGATATCAGCAACTTCGATACCTACATTTTTGAAACCACGGCAATCAAGGATCATCTCATGTGCACAACGGCCATTGCTACCAGAATAAAGTACTGGATAAGCATTTTCCAAACGCGCCTTAATATAGTTTGCGTTTAATATTGCCGTCCGTGTCGCGTTGGTCAAGCCTTCACCACCCATCATCGAAATATAGGCATGGGAAATAATCAAGATTGATGCCGATCCAAATGGTGCAGCAGAAACTGCCGTAATTCCTTCTTCTCCGGATGTTGAAACAACTTGGTGATTAGGCAAGAAAGGCACTAGGTGTTTAGCAACGCCGATCGGTCCCATACCTGGACCACCACCACCATGAGGGATACAGAATGTTTTATGCAAGTTTAAGTGACAAACGTCAGCACCAATATGGCCCGGACTAGTCAAACCTACCTGTGCGTTCATATTTGCTCCGTCCATATATACCTGACCGCCATTAGCATGGATGATTTCACAAACTTCAATGATAGATTCTTCAAATACACCGTGCGTAGATGGATAAGTCACCATTAACGAGTTCAGATGAGCAGCATGCTCTTCTGCTTTTGCTCTTAAATCTGGGATATCAATGTTTCCAAGTTCGTCACATTTTACCACGACCACTTTCAAACCAGCCATTGAAGCCGACGCCGGGTTAGTACCATGTGCAGAAGCTGGAATCAGACAGATGTTACGTCCGTGATCGCCACGGCTCTCATGATAAGCACGAATAACCATTAGACCCGCATATTCACCTTGCGCTCCTGAATTAGGTTGGAAGCTCATCTTAGCAAAACCTGTGATCTCAGACAACCAATCGTTCAATTCACCGATCATCTGCATATAACCTGAAGTTTGGTCTGCTGGTGCAAATGGATGTAATCCACCAAATCGCGCCCAGGTGACAGGGGTCATTTCAGCTGTGGCATTTAATTTCATGGTACAGGAACCCAATGGGATCATCGAATGACAAAGCGATAAATCTTTTGCTTCCAATGACTTAATATAGCGTAACATTTCGTGTTCAGAATGGTAGCTATTAAAATTTGGATGAGTTAAGTACGCTGAGGTACGAACCAATTCAGCAGGGATCGAAGAACCTAAGTTTTCTTCTAAAGTATCGAAATCTACATCGTTCAATGTTTTGCCCTGAATTTTTGCAAACACTTTTACGATTGTTTTGATATCTTCATAAGTTGTTGTCTCATCGATAGCAATGGAAACCTGTGAACCGTTGTAGTAGAAGTTCAACTCATTGTTCAACGCTTCAGATTTTAATGCGCCCGCATGTGCACCTAAATCCACACGTAGGGTGTCAAAGTACGCTTTATTCAATTGGGCATAACCCAATGATTGTAATGCTTGATCCAATAAACTTGCTAAAGCATTGATACGGGATGCAATATTTTTAATTCCTTGGGGACCATGGTAAACAGCGTAGAAAGAGGCCATAATAGCCAATAAAGCCTGCGCCGTACAGATATTGGAAGAAGCTTTATCACGACGGATATGTTGCTCACGTGTCTGTAAAGCCATACGTAAGGCATACTTTCCATTGGAATCAGAAGTTACACCAATGATACGTCCGGGAATATTACGTTTGAAGCTATCACGTGTAGCGAAGAATGCCGCGTGCGGACCTCCGAATCCCATCGGCACACCAAAACGTTGTGAGTTACCGACAACAACATCTGCCCCCCATTCTCCCGGAGGAGTCAACAGCGCCAAGCTCATTAGATCAGCAGCAGCACATACCGTCATATTTTTACCGTGTGCAGCGTCAGCAAATGATTTGTAATCAACGATTGAACCGTCTGCCGCTGGATATTGTACGAATGCAGCAAAAACGTCGTCTGTCAATTCCGAGTCTTGAATAGCTGTGATTTTTAGCTCGATACCGAAAGATAAGGCACGCGTTTTCAATACATCTATCGTCTGTGGATACGCATTTTCAGAAACCAAGAATACATTTGCTTCTTTGTTTTTACGCGCTGAGTAAAGCATAAACATAGCTTCAGCCGCAGCCGTGGCTTCATCCAATAATGAAGCGTTTGCAATTTCCAATCCAGTAAAATCAGAAATAACTGTCTGGAAGTTTAACAGTGCCTGTAAACGACCTTGTGCAATTTCCGCCTGGTAAGGAGTATATTGCGTATACCATCCCGGATTTTCAAACACATTACGTTGAATTACACCCGGAAGGATCACGTCATAGTATCCTTGACCAATAAAAGATTTAAAAACTTTATTTTTCTCTGCGATTTCCGCTATCCGCTTTAAATAGGCAACCTCAGACAATGCTTTTGGAAGATTTAAAGGTTTTGGAGCACGGATTTGAGAAGGGACCGTTTGGTCGATTAGCTGGTCAATTGACGTTACGCCCAATTTGGCCAACATTTCATTCGCTTCAACTGGACTTGGGCCATTGTGGCGACTTTCGAATTTTTCTTGGAAGTGTATATTGCTCATGTGTGCAAAAAGTTAACGCTTATAGACAGTTAGCGACATACTAAGGTAATTAACTCTCTTATAAACAGTCGTTTTTTGGATGAGCAAAGATAGCAAAATAAATGACTGAAAACGAAGCAAAAAAGTGTATAAAAAGTCAGTTTTAACAACGGGCAGATGTGCAATCGATTGTCCTATATGCGATAAAATTCAAATAAAAACAAACAACCAAAGTTCATGTTGAAAATATACCAACCAAATCAAAGATAACTTAACAGAATAACAAAAAACAAAAGATTTTGCTGTTATTTTTCAACCCCCATTTTTTCTTTTTGAAGATATTCTTTTTGCAATGGCGCTGATTTTTCAATACATTAGTATAAGTACCAATTGTAAAGTGATTTCTGACACTGGTCAATGATTCAAAGAGATTTGCAGCATTGCTAAAAAATCGAAAAGAGAAATCGTGCTTTTACTGCAATGGAACTCGTACAAACAAGAATATCATTCTTTTTAACAAATATAAACCAGCGAAGTAACGATTATAAATCATGAGAAAACAGGTAACAGACAGTGTACTCCTAGTGAGACCCTCTGTCTTCCGCAAAAATGAGCAAACCGCAGTCAATAATTTTTTCCAAAAGGACATTGAAAACTTAAGCGGTGAAGATGTAAATAGGGAGGCACAAAGTGAATTTGATGCCCTTGTCAATGAATTAAAATCACACGGCATTCTAGTGACGGTCATTCAGGACGATGAAAAATCAGAAAGTCCAGACAGTATATTTCCGAACAATATTGTCTCTTTCCATCAGGACGGAAAAATTATCTTTTATCCGATGTTTGCCCCCAATCGTCGAAAAGAGCATTTATTGGATTTTGAGGGCCCATTGAAACAAAACGGTTACTATGTAAAGTTGATTAAAGACTTAAGTGAGGCCGAAAATAACAGACAATATTTAGAAGGGACCGGGGCCCTTGTACTGGACCGAACACACCGTATTGCTTATTGTGCGCTGTCGGAACGCGCGGACCGCACCATGTTGGACGAATACTGCAGAACGGAAAATTACACCCCGATCGTCTTTCATGCATTTCAGACAGTCAATGGCCAACGCAGACCTATCTATCATACCAATGTGGTATTGGCGGTCGGAGAAGATTTTGCAATCTTATGTCCGGCTGCGATTGACAATCAATCCGAACGGGAGGAGTTGTTCAAGAAATTAAAAGAAACTGGAAAAGAAATCATCGAGATCAACGAAAACCAACTGGAAAATTTTGCGGCAAACTGCCTCCAGGTCAGAAATAAATATGGAAACCGTTTTATCGTATTAAGCGATAAAGCATTATCCTCATTGACCCTTTATCAAACGGCACAATTGGAAAAGCATGGAAAAATCATCCATCAGGATTTACATGTTATTGAAACCTGTGGCGGAGGTAGTGTCCGCCATATGATGGCGGAAGTATTCCTTCCAAAAGAAAAAGTGATGAATGCTTAGGGCATTCATCACTTTTTGAAACTCAAATTCCATCAGGTCAATACAGCTATTGAATATATTTTAGTTAACTAATTTTTTATTGACTTTTCTCATATCTGAACCGATACGACATCAGACATTTGCCCTTAATTGTTATTTTTTGATTCAATTTCAAAAGGACACGGCTATCTGATTAAATAGCCATGTCCCGCTTTTCTAAAACGTTTAAAAAGAATAACGTAGTCCCAGCTGGAATTGGTATGGATTGCCGGAGGGAGTAACGATACCTGAATTGTTTACATTGTAATTAAACTGCTGCTTCGCAACATCAAAAGGGATCAGCTTTTCCCCGGCAGCATCTTTCCCGCCTAACGCATATAGATTTTGATTGCCTAGAGACTCATTTATGCCCCAAGTTTTCTTAAACAAGTTGGCAACGTTGAAAAGATCGCCCGATATCTCCAATGCGTGGTTCTTATATAAATTGAATTTTTTAGCAATTCGTAGATCGATCAAACCATAAAAACCATTCACCCCACCATTACGTTCTGCTATTTTACCCTGATATTCCTTAATGTAATCTTTAAGACTCTGACTCGCTTCTGGGTTATTCAACAGATTGTTGAGTCCGGTAACCAGCTGTTTTGAAGTATTCGGGTTATTCGGGTCAAAGATAAAGGCCAAATCATTATCCCCGGCGACAAAGTCTCCATTGATGTTACCGCCTGCGAGTAAACTATACCGTGTCCCGCCGATACCTGAGTAGCGAACGCCGACACTAACTCCGTAAAATGTGGGCAAAGTTCCGTAAATAACAATCTTATTACGGAATTGATTGTTCGAATAGCTCATTTTGCTCAAATCGCGAGGATCATCTTTCACCGCTAGGGATAAGGTAGCCGTATTGGCCACATTCCCGTTGAAGGAAGTATTGTCCTTTGCATCGTTCCAGGTATAACTAACCGAGATCGTTCCATCCTTGTAATACTGATAGCTTGCATCCAGGACGACAGCAAACTGATTGACTTTGCCCTCAGAATTCAATTCCAAAACTCGGCCAAATTTATCTGAAATCCGTCCTTTTTTCCAATCCGGAGCTCCATCAACGATGGATGCCGCAGGAACGAATACGCCTCTATCATCTTCATTTGCTAGTTTAAAGAAAGGATCTTTCACCATATTACGATCGACATACATATAATTATTACGTCCCAAATTCATATATCCTGAAAGACTCGCTTTCAGCTTCTCCGTAAAAAAGTGGGTGTAGGAAATATTTGCTTTATACACGACCGGGATTTTGGCATCGGGACCATACGTATTGATGGTCGGGACCTGAAACTGGGCCAAAGTGGGTGTGGATGATGGATCGTTTCTATAGCCGACAAAATTTGGTGTAGGTACATCAGCACCGCGAACATCAACAGTAGCAAAATGCTTCCCATCAAAAGTCAGGTTATTGATCGTCATATAATTATTGATATCCGAGGCAAAAATACCCCCGCCCACACGGAAAAAGTCTTTACGCTCCTCATTCACATCCCAGGTCATCTGAAAACGCGGTTGTACCACAAAAGACTTGAGTTTATGATCTGTACGGACACCGACTTCTCTTAACAATTCTTCATTCAGAGGAGAGGTAGGATAATGTCCGTAATCCAATCGTAAACCGGCAACCAGGTCCAATCCCTGTGCTAGCTTGGTTTGCAATTGTCCATACACACCAGCGTTGAATATCTTACCGACCACTGCCGGATCACTCATCAAAGGAACTTCACGATAGTAAGCATACGGCTTCATGTCGTCAAAGTTCTGCATGGCCGTTTTTCCATCACTTGGTCTAAAGTGGAAGCGGCCATTGACCTCACTTCCGTAAATGGAATTTGCATGGGTATACATCAGGTCCACACCAAAGGTGTAATTGATATTATCGGTGCTGTAATAGATATTATCGACAAGCTGAAATACATTGTTTTTAAAAGATTCCTGCGCAAAACGATGCCCGCCCAATTGCAATGTGGTCTTTTTATCTTCCCCGGCAACTTTGGAGACCGCATCTTCTACAATTGCACGTGGAATATTCTGACCGGGTAAAAGATCTCCCGGACTACTTTTCTGATAGGTATAGAGATGTTGTACTTTTAACTCATTGGTTACCTTAGGGGAAATGGTGGTACGCAAAGTTGCCAATAGGCTATTGTCAATATTCTTGTCATTCCCGTAAGATTCATATAAAGTAATTGGCTTGTTGTCTTGTAGCCCCAGCTTATTGTTGTCACTTGTAAAGTTATTACGGATTGTCAATAAGTTTTTATCATTGATTTGCCAGTCAATACGTCCAAAAATCGCATCGGAACCTCTTTTCTTGTCAAAAGCACCATATTGGCGTTCGTTCCCCAATCCGTACTTTTTCCGCCCGATATTGACAAATTCATCCAATGTCGCGTTTGTAACATTAAATCTTTTTTCATCGGCTTCAGAGTTGATATCCGCAATAATCAAGGGACGGGAGTCTTGCTGATGATCCCAGGCAACAAAATAATGGAGTTTGTCTTTTATAATGGGACCACCCAAAGTAAAGCCATATTGATAAGTGGAAAAATCGTTGCTTCGTTTGTTTCCCCGAATATCGTATGGACTCGACAACCAGTCTGCTCGCGAATATAACCAGGCACTGCCCTGAGTTTTATTTGTACCTTGTTTCGTCACCGCACTGACTGTTCCGCCCCCTGCCCTGCCATAGGTTACATCATATTGGTTGGTCACGACTTTAAACTCCCGAACTGCTTCAATAGAGATCGAAAAAGGAGCACCACTCCGGCTTGTTGTCGAACCCGCAGAAGTCGGGTTTTTTGCGTTCATACCATCAATTGTAAAATTGGTAGAAGACCCGAGCTGACCACCGATATTATCGCCCTTGCTCAATGGGGATAGATCCATTAACGAAGTAAAATTACGGCCATTGACGGGTAGTTTCGCAATATCCCGGGCTGTAACCGCTGTTGCAGCACCCAAGTTCTCTATTTTATTCTTGAGGGTGCTTACACCAGTCAACTCAACTGTTTCCAGTACATTTGAAGCATTCTGAATCGGAATGTTTAACCGGATCATATCCCCTTGGTTTAGCGTAAAGCCGGAACGAACCTGCTCTCCGTAACCTACATTAGTCACTTTAATGATGTACGGACCTCCCAATGGAAGCTCCTTGAAATTGAAATCGCCATTGGCATTGGTAGATGTTTTGGTGGTAAAACCAGTCGATTCGTTACGAACCTCTACTGAAGCTCCATGAACCCCTTTGTTATTCTCGTCCGTAATTTTTCCGGAAAATCCTGCCTGGGTTGTTTGCGCATACAAACCTGTTCCTATCGCAATGGCACAAGTCGTAAGTAATATTTCTTTCATTTAGTTGTTGGTTGTGATATGGCAACAAAACTACTTCGACAGTATTAACAGAAGCTAAACGAAATATTATGAAATTATAAACAAAAGATCACAAAACATAATAAGGAAAAATAACGAAGTAAAAAGCAAAGACAAGAGAGGATTAATCATAAAAAAAGTCAGTAAAATACTGACTTTAATATAAGATTGTAAATTTAAAATCCAGGGGATTAAAGTACTTATAAAGATCTCTAAAGAGGTTATCACCATATTTTACATACAACAAGGCAAAGTTTTCCGATCGCTCCTGTAGTCCCCCTCCGGGAAAGAGCTTTTCTTTTACATTGTCTATATCTGCCAATGCATGCTCATGGTTTCGTTTTTCTGCTTTCATCAACTTTTTTTCCAGGTTGTTCATCGCCTTTTTCAAGCGAGCTTTTATCGCCTCGGTGCTGGGTCCCAGACTCGGATCAATTTTGTGTGTACGTAATCTTATCTTTCCAAAGATCGCATTCAGTTCCATCCATTCATCATTAAGGTTTAATCTTTCCTTGGTATGACGACGCACATATTCCTTCTTCAAAACCTCTGCTGGCCGGAAGATACTTTTGAAGGTTAGATCAACACGGAAAAGCTTCGCGGCCACATTATCTTCGGTAATCATTGCTGAATTTCGAGGAATCAGGATGGGGAAGTCTATTTGGTACTGATCAAAATTAGATTTCAGTTGCATCCAATAGACCATTTCAGCACCACCACCGATATAGGCTAAATTAGGAAGGATAATTTCCTGATACATTGGACGCATTACCACATTGGGACTAAAACGCTCAGGATAGGCATCTATTTCTTTTTCCAGCTCTTCCTTGGTAAAATATATATTTTGATGCAGCACCTCATATCGGCCGTCTGCAGTCAGAACCAAGCGTTCTCTAAATTCATCGGTCAGATAAAAGAAGTTGATCTCCCGCGCATGCACCTGTGTGGAAAAACCCTTTGATTCTAGTTCTTTCGACCTGTCCGTGATCGCTCTAAAGCTATTTTCGGATAAAATATCCGTTTTGATAATAGGTTTAAATAACTCCTTCAGTTCTTTATCATCGGCATCAATAATCAAAAGACCATAGGCTTTAAAAAGTTCGTTCACCATATAACGTGTCGCTTCAGCCAACCTCGTGTGCTTCAGGTATGCTTGTTCCACAATACCCGTGAGCTTGGCTGAATTGTCCGAAAGACCAAGGATATTGGTGTACTGCTTTACTGCATCGACAATTGAAGCTGTATCCATACGCCCTGTAGCCGATACCGCAGGTATTTCCCAGGCAATTTTCTTTCCGTAGACTTTTGTATGATTAATTTCTTCAAAATCATGGTCTTCAGTAGCCATCCAATATACCGGGATAAAGTTTTTGTCCGGATGTCTGGCACGCAGGTCCTCTGACAGACGTATTGCGGTCATGATCTTAAATATAAAGTATAAGGGTCCTGTAAAGATATTCAACTGATGCCCCGTAGTAATCGTATACGTATTCTCCTGTAACAACAAATCTATATTTTCAGCTACAATCGGGGAATCGTTCAGCAGTGCAGCATATTGAGCTTTAAGGCGCTCCACCAGGATAGCACGGTGATCAAAAGGCTTCTTTTCCTGCAATTGCTTCGCAAATCCGTCAAACGTGGGCCAATGACCGACAAATGGTTTCAGCATCTCGTCATGAGCCAGATAGGCCAGCAATGTTTTGGAAAAACTATTTGTCTCACTGTATTCAATATAAGTTGCTTTCATATATGCTTATTGTACGATATACAAATGTATTTAGTTTGGGCAGACAAAATAATGATTTTTAATAAAAAGCTCATCCCACTTTTAAATTATATCATTCAATTGACAAATGTTCAAATAAAACCCTCATACTTTCGCAGGCACAGCGACATAAATCCAAAGAAGGTTCTCCCTGACCAATAACCGAGCCTAGCGAACTCATTGATGCCCCAATGAAAAATTACGAGTCAATAAAAAACAGACTATTCAAAAAAAGAGCCTCCCTTGTATTTCGGGAGGCTCTTCCTTATATTCTTAATGAAATTTATCGGTCAAATTGCGTCTTATTTTTTGACAATTTCGCCATAGAGATCGAAATCCTCCGCACGATCTATTTTTATCTGAACAAAATCGCCGATCCGCGCATAGGAATCAGCTGCCGAAATCAAGACCTCATTGTCCACTTCCGGAGAATCATATTCTGTCCGTCCGATAAAATAATCTCCATCCACACGATCAACCAGCACTTTATAGGTATTACCGACTTTCGATTGATTAATCTCATAAGAAATGCCTTGTTGAACCTCCATGATAGCCTCAACTCGTTCTTCTTTTATTTCTTGTGGAACATTATCCTCCAAGGTATGGGCATGGGTCTTTTCCTCATGGGAATAGGTAAAACAGCCCAAACGGTCAAAACGAGTTTCCTCCACCCATTCCAACATCTCTTGAAAATCCTGCTCGGTCTCGTCGGGGTATCCGCAGATTAATGTCGTACGCAACGCGATATCAGGCACTTTGTCCCGGATCGCATTGACAAGGTCGATCTGTTTCTGTTTGGTTGTCCCTCTACGCATAGACTTCAACATCGGATCGGAAATATGCTGTAACGGCATATCCAAATAATTACAGATGTTAGAACGCTCGTTCATTGCATCCAAAATATCCATTGGAAAACCAGAAGGGTAAGCATATTGTAAACGAATCCACTCAATGCCGTCCACATCTGATAAATGACGCGTCAGGTCTGAAAGATTACGTTTCCCATAGATATCTAATCCATAATAGGTTAAATCTTGCGCTATTAAAATTAATTCTTTGGTTCCATTTGATGCCAAAAATTTCGCTTCCTTAACCAAGTCATCAATTGATTTGGAAACATGCTTACCACGCATTAATGGTATTGCACAGAATGAACATGGGCGGTTACAACCTTCCGCGATCTTAAAATACGAAAAGTGTGATGGCGTAGTCAATAAACGCTCACCGAGCAATTCATGGCGATAGTCAGCTCCGATAGAGGATAGTAAGTCTGGCAAATCATTTGTCCCAAAATAAGCGTCCACACTAGGGATTTCAGCTTGTAGTTCGGGTTTATAACGTTCAGAAAGGCATCCTGTGACAATTACTTTATTGATCTTGCCTTGGTCCTTTAATTCTGAATATTGTAATATTGTATCAATAGATTCCTGCTTAGCATTGTCAATAAAGCCACAGGTATTGATGACAACAATATCATTCGCCTGGATATTGGAGGCTTCATGAACTACCTCCATCTGATTACCTTTCAACTGGCCCATCAGCACTTCACTATCGTGAATATTTTTCGAACAGCCCAAAGTAACGACGTTGACACGTGGTTTATTGATCAATGGGACAGGTTTCGTATATTTTGTCTTCATATGATTAGAAGGGTTTGTCTAGAAACAAAAAGGAACTCCTGACTAAGGAAACAAGGTCTTAAACATGTCCATCTATTTCCTCAATCTGATTAATCATCATGCATAGCAAAGAATGACAACCTTATTTCTGACAATAATTTTAATTTTCTATTTGAAAAGGGAGTCTACAAATTCCTTTTTATTAAATAATTGGAGATCGCCTATTTTTTCGCCTACACCGATGTATTTCACTGGAATTTTGAACTGATCGGATATCCCTATAACAACACCGCCTTTGGCTGTTCCATCCAATTTCGTCAGTGCCAATGCGTTTACATCAGTCGCCTGGGTAAATTGCGTACATTGTTCTATGGCATTTTGACCTGTAGAAGCATCTAAGACCAATAAAATTTCATGCGGAGCGCCGGGAACGACTTTTTGCATGACGTTTTTAATCTTGGTCAATTCATTCATTAGACCAACCTTATTATGTAGACGGCCTGCCGTATCAATAATACAGACATCGTCCCCATTTGCAACAGCAGACTTAACCGTATCGTAAGCGACCGAAGCGGGATCTGAACCCATTGCCTGTGCCACAACGCGCACTCCAACACGCTCGCCCCATAACTTAAGCTGATCTACAGCCGCAGCGCGAAATGTATCTGCTGCACCTAACACGACTTTACTTCCAGCTTGCTTGAGCTGATGGGCAAGTTTGCCTATTGTTGTCGTCTTACCAACGCCATTCACTCCGACGACCATAATGACATAAGGTTTATGATCTCCGTAATTGAAGTTTTCAAAATCTGAGCTGTTATTTTCGGCAAGTAAGGTCTGAATCTCTTCTTTTAGTAAATTGTTTAGCTCTGAAGTAGAGACGTATTTATCTCGGGCAACACGCGCTTGTATGCGGTCTATGATTTTTAAAGTCGTCGTAACCCCTACATCAGAAGTAACCAAAACTTCTTCCAAATTATCAAGCACATCGTCATCCACAGTAGATTTACCCACTACAGCTTTCGTTATCTTGGAAAGAAATCCTTCTTTGGTTTTTTCCAAACCCTTGTCTAAGGCTTGCTCTTCTTCTTGTGTTTGCGGCTTTTTCTTAAAAAAATCAAATAATCCCATGGAGTGTTTAGTGAAAATTGATGTCCAAATATAAACAAATGTCCTCAACAAAAAAAGCCCTTTCGGTAGGATACCAAAACGGCTATTTTTATCGAATTCTTTTTAAAGAAAAACTTTAAAAAAGGAAAATGCTACTAGTTATTTTTTTGAGCTTCTGCAAGGACGTCTTTCACTTTATCGTTGTGAACCATACCTTCTTTGAAAGTATACGCGCCAGTTTTTGCAGATTTAGTAGTAACAATAACCTTTGTAAATTCTTTACCGCCACCTTTTTGTAACGATGCAACTGCTTTCTTTGCCATGGTATTTAAATATTTTTACTCAGCCCTCTATTGCAAGTGCTAAGATGGGTGAATTACTTAATTTCTTTATGAACAGTAACTTTTCTCAATACTGGATTGAATTTTTTTAGCTCTAAACGCTCAGTTGTGTTCTTTTTGTTTTTAGTAGTGATGTAACGAGACATTCCCGGAAGACCACTTTCTTTGTGTTCAGTACATTCTAAGATAACTTGTACTCTATTTCCTTTTTTAGCCATTGTTTTACTTTATTTTGAATCCTAAATATAGGATTGAAATTCATGAATAATCTTAATGTAACAGGCGATAAATCAATATTAAATTGATCCTTTAACGATAAATTTATTGATCGCAGCTGTAATACCGTTCTTGTTGATAGTTTTGATAGCAGAAGTAGATACTTTCAACGTAATCCAACGATCTTCTTCTGGAATGTAAAAACGTTTAGTTTGTAAATTTGGATAGAATTTACGTTTAGTTTTAACGTTTGAGTGAGAAACGTTATTTCCTGTTAACGCCGCTTTGCCTGTTAAATCACAAATTCTTGACATGATATTATCTTTTTTGTTGTCTTTATTACAATATGTTAATCCTTTGCACTCTCTGCAAAGAGTTTGCAAATATCTATATTTTTTTTTAGATAAGCAACAACATTATAGGAATTATTTTAAAAAATAGTTCTGCACAGAAAGGGTATGAGCAAAAATAAAGCATTTTATTGTATTATATTTGCTCTGTAAACAAAAATAGTTTTCAACAATTCACATTTATGAATAAATATCTTCGCAAGGGCTTAAGAGAAATAATCATCGGTGTGTTATTCGTCGTCCTGGGTTATTACCTCATGGAACAACGATCCAATTGGTACAAATTGGCGATGATCATCGGCGTTATTACATTCGGTATTGGTTTCCTCACATTAATCTATCGAATGATTCGAAAAGTGGACCGCGATGCAATTATTGAAATGCGCGAAGAGGCTCATAAGGAGGAAATTCATAAAAAAGAAAAGGAAGGGGATGCTGAACAAAACTAGAGGTATCGTCTTAAAAACAACGAATTATTCGGAAAGCAGCCTCGTTGCACAGATATACACCGAATCTTTTGGTATGCAATCGTACCTCATTGCCGGCGCACGTAAGCCAAAGGCTAAAATCAAAGCCAATATCTTACAACCGTTGCATCTACTTGAAATTATTGCAACTCATAAGGATAACGGATCATTACAACGTATTTCCGAAGCCCGACAAACACCGGTATTACAAGAAATACCTTACGATATTATAAAAAGCTCGCTTGCCCTGTTCTTAAATGAAATCCTGTACAAAATATTGAAAGAACAGGAAAGTGATCCTTATTTATTTGAATTCATCCATCAGTCTGTCCGATGGTTAGATGAAACTCATTTAAATCTCGCCAATTTTCATCTGTTATTTCTAATCAAACTGACTCGCTTTCTAGGGTTTTACCCAACGGTTTCCAAACGAGCTCTTCCTTATTTTAACCTACATGAAGCAACGTTTTCAAATCTACTTCCGGAACATCCATTCGTCCTTCAGGAACCCCACACATCAATTTTTCGGAGCCTAACCGAAGCTGAATATTCAAATTGTGACCGTATCAGAATGTCAAGTACAGACAGGCAATTTTTATTGGAAAAACTACTCGATTTCTACCGCCTTCACCGCACAAATTTTAGGGAAATAAAATCGTTGTATATATTGGAGGAAATCTTTCGGTAGTATCACATTGCCGCCATTTTAAGTTCTGTACCGGCAAAATATAAATGTATCACTCCGGAGCAATAGTAGGTATACCGTCAACAACCTGTAAATGAACAACTAAGCTCAGACCTCTTTTTATACTAGGATTAAATTGTTTACATTAGCATTGCCATATTAATTGTTCCATCAGATAATTCTTGGTACATTTATTGTAACAAAATCATTTAAATTACATTTGATTTACTAACACATATTTTTCACCTAAAAATCTTAAAATTATATGGAAATTAAAGATTGGTTTTTAAAAGTTGTAAGAGATAACTATGCAAACTTTAATGGACGTGCCCGTCGGAAAGAGTACTGGATGTTTTTTTTGGCAAATCTTCTCATCGGGGTCGTATTCGGTATACTAGGCCAAATCGCAAGTTTATTTTCTTATATCTCTGGTCTAATAAGTTTAGCATTGCTTATTCCGGGCATTGCTGTTGCTGTACGGAGACTACATGATACGAATAAATCTGGCTGGTTTTTATTATTGGCACTTATACCATTTGTCAATTTATACTTGATTTATTTATTGGTTATAGAAGGCGATAAAGGCCCCAATCAATATGGACCTGATCCAAAAGCTGAGGAAAATGGGATAAATCACCCATTCAATCAACCACAAGATCCATTTGGCTCTACACAATCGAAGGACCCATTTGGAAGTTCACAGCCAACACAAAATACGGGGAACAATGATCCGTTTGGAAATTCACAAACGCCTCCTGCATCTTCAACACCTCCTGCAGATAAAGATCCATTTGCATAGGTCGTTCTAACGGAACAAAAAAGAGCTTTCATTAAAATGAAAGCTCTTTTTTGTCTTGCGATTGCGAAATTTTCAGCGAAAGTGAAATTCAGCGAGATCAATGTCTATGTTTCTTTTTCTTCTGTTGTCCCGGAGCAAAATCTTTAGCTGATTGTTCTCCATAATATTTTTTTGCCTGACCTGGAGGCATACCTTTTGGTCCACGCCCATGTCTATGCCCATGATGGGTGGAATAACATGCGGACATTGAAATTGCCATCACCACAGAAAGGATTACTATTAAAGTACGTTTCATGTTAAACATTTATTTGAAACATTTATGCAATTATCAGTCCAAATTTTATTTCAATAAAAAAGCCCATGCTTATCGCATGGGCCTTTTCACAATAAATATATCTTGAATCTAATTAGATAACTCTTACATTTACCGCATTAAGACCTTTACGGCCTTGTTCAACTTCGTAAGATACATTGTCATTCTCACGAACTTTGTCAATTAATCCAGAAACGTGAACAAAAATCTCGCTCTCGCCTGAATTAGGGATGATGAAACCGAAACCTTTGGTCTCATTAAAGAATTTTACTTTACCTTCTTGCATGGCACTATTTTATTAATTTCCCTAAAGGTATAGAAATAAAATCAAAAATCTTAACGTTTTTATTTTTTTTATCCGTTAAACTATTTTGTCTACTTTGGCTCCAATCTTGTAGCAATGCGATAATAGCAATCGTATTATTATAATAACTTTAAGATAGTAAAACATGAAAAAAATATTATTAGGACTGACTTTTTTAGGTTTGATGACAACACTAAATGCTCAACAAATGGTAAATAAAGAATTTGTATCCACAGTGGGTCGCGCAGAGGAAGAAGTAACCCCGGACATCATCTATATAGATGTTACACTGAAGGAATTTTATGACAATGGAAACACCAAGAAAAAGGTTGCCATAGACAAGTTAGAAAAAGACCTGTTTGATTCAGCAACGAAAGCCGGTGTTAAAAAAGAAGATTTTACGATCCAGAATATCTGGAGCTACAATACACCGGAAAAAAAGAAAAAGGATACCGATATTCTGCTTTCTAGACAATACCGCATTAAGGTCACTAACCTAAATAATTTAGACCAATTGTTGGACGGTGTTGATAGAGCAGGCATTCAGAACACTTACATCAGTGAATACGATTACTCGAAGAAAAAAGAGCTCGAAAAGACCTTAAAAACGAAAGCAGTATTAGATGCCAAAGCCAACGCGCAGATTCTCGCTGAAGCAGCTGGACAAAAAATTGGTAAGGCTATCGTGCTTTCTGAGACTCCGCAGCAGATTATCTTTGGTGTTCAACCCGTTATGCGTAATGCAATGTATAAAGGAGCCATGGCTGAATCGGCAGACGACGCCAGTGGAAGCGGTCTTGACCTTAATATCAGACCAATGAAAGTAACAAGTGAAATCAGCGCTTCATTTGAGTTATTATAATCATGCAGAGGGAATTATCTCCAGAAGATAAAAAGAAACAAATAGACCAAGATTTCGGTTGGATCAACCGAATATCTTGGTTAATGGATAATCAATTCAAGATTGGCAACTTCCGGTTCGGACTGGATCCAATTTTGAATTTGATTCCCTTAGGCGGAGCTATTGCCGGTTTCGGTACATCACTTGTCCTGGTCATCGCCATGTGGCGGAATGGGGCAAGTCCTAAATTAGTGATCCGTATGCTGCTTAATATCAGCCTTGATGCGATCTTAGGAAGCATCCCTTTCCTTGGTAATATTTTCGACTTTTACAGCAAAGCCAATGAAAAGAACATCAAACTGCTGCGTGAGCACTATTACGAGGGCCGGCACAAAGGTTCGGGCATCGGTATTATCCTAACAATCGTATTGATCCTATTTATCTTAATAACTGCTACTTGTTACCTGATCTGGACTTTCTTTTCCTGGGCATTTTCGCTGTTAAATGGAATTTCTTTCTAAGATCCACCCTTTTCACACCGTTTTCCTTCGCTGCACAGCCTCGATATAAAAACAATTGTGCATATCTAATATCTATTTAATAATTTTGATAGCGGTAGATCCAGTTGTGACACGGTCTCTCAACACTAATTTAAGCATTAAAAAATGAGCAAAAAAAGAATATTTGCCCTGCTTCTGATTGTCATCATGCTGGCGGCTATACTGACAAACCCGAGCAAAGAGGAACATGAAAAAATTGTCCGTGCAAAGGCTGAGCAATTACTAAAAAGTCAACTTCATGCAAAAGACCAGGCTTTTTTCGGATTGGGAATGCAACTTTTCGGCAACAAATTAGTAGACGATTTTGTCCAGAATTCCGTTGTTATAGACAATTATTATCTTTTTTCCCTTACCAAGATCAAATGGCAAGGCACAGAACAGATTATCGGTGGTGGCGCGTTTAAACAGATTTGGCTGAGCCCCAAGATTGATGAAAAAGCAGATGAAATTATTGCTGCATTGAAAAAAATCTAATATGTCCTTAGAAATTCTTTACGAAGATGAATCCATTGTGGCGATCAATAAGCCGCATGGTCTTTTGGTACATCGTTCATCCATTGCGCGTGACACATCCGAATTTGCCCTTCAACTACTACGTGACCAGCTGGGCAAAACCGTATACCCTGCTCATCGCCTGGACCGTAAAACTGGCGGGGTTCTTTTGTTTTCGCTGAACAAAGAAACGGATCAATACCTACAAAAAAGCTTTCAGGAACATCAAATTGATAAAAAATACCTTGCCGTGCTCCGAGGATTTGCGCCTGAGGAAGGGGTTATCGACTATCCTTTGAAAAAGGAAAATGGCACATTACAAGATGCACAGACATCGTTCCGATTATTAGCAAAGAGTGAACTCGATATCCCTTTCGGGAAATTTCCAACGTCAAGGTACAGTCTTGTTGAAGCCAATCCACTTACAGGTCGCATGCATCAATTACGGCGTCACTTTGCGCATATCTTTTACCCCATTATCGGCGATCGTCCGCATGGCTGCAATAAACAAAACAAATTCTGGAAAGAGAACTACCAGATGGATACCATGCTATTGCATGCTTCGGAAGTGACCTTCAAACACCCTTTGTCGGGCGAGACCATCCATGTAACCGCTCCGGTCCAATCCGATTTCCAGAAAGTACTTGGAATCTTAAACATACACGAATGATGTTAAAATTAATTCTCGAAGCATTTATTAGCATATCTGGTATCACGGCGGCATCTGGTATTGTCTACCATAATGATGAGCTTCATATTGTCTCGGACAACAGCAATTACCTGTATAGCTACAACCTCGCTCAGCAACGCTTATCCAAAACAGCCTTATTGGAAGCTGAGCCCATGGAAAACATCAGCAAAGCGAATAAAATGGATCTTGAATCCATTACTTTCGATGGCAACCGTTACTACCTCTATGGATCGGGATCCACTGAAAAAAGAAACAATCGTTTTATTTGGGATGGAAAAGAGGTTGTAAAGGAAGACTACAGCAAAATCTACGCGCATTTAATGCAGAAATTTAAGATCAGTAAAGATGACTTTAACATCGAGGGGGTGGTTCATATTGATGACCGGATATTGTTGTTTAATCGGGGCAATGGCCCACAAGGAATCAATGCAATTTTAGAATACAATGGTAAAGCTGAAGATAAATCGCGGTGTATTCCAGTCGAATTACCGACGATAAAGGGAATCAGCACCGGTTTTTCGGATGCCGCACTGGTCGGTGAAGACATTTATTTCATCGCGACCGCGGAGGATGCGAAATCGACCTATCTTGACGGCGAGATCGCTGGGTCATTACTTGGAAAAATATCAGCTGATCTGTCTTCCGGGCCTGAAGTATTCCAGATCCCCGGAAATCATAAATTCGAGGGCATTACCTTCAAGGAGAAAACTGATAAGGGTTTAATTTTCCTCATATGCGAAGATACGGATACAGAAGACGCTGAACTGACTGTTTATTCGTTGAATGTAACGAATTAAATCGTTTGTTCTAAAATAGATTCAAAGCTAGGAATCACGTATATTTTATTAAATTTGCAATTGATTAAAACTTAATTTTTATGTTAAAAAATACTGCCCTTTCGGAGACGCACATTGCTTTAGGAGCAAAGATGGTTCCCTTCGCAGGCTTCAACATGCCGGTACAATATACTGGTATCAATGATGAGCACGAAACAGTTCGTACAGGTGTAGGAGTTTTTGATGTAAGCCACATGGGTGAATTCATCCTCAAAGGTGAAAAGGCCCTGGATCTTCTTCAAAAAATCTCTTCAAACGACGTGTCGAAATTATATGACGGCAAAGTTCAATATGCTTATATTCCAAACGAAACTGGCGGTGTAGTAGACGATTTTCTGACATACCGAATAGATGATAAGACCTATTTTTTGGTTGTCAATGCGTCCAATATTGAGAAAGACTGGAACTGGATTTCCAAATACAATACCGATGGTGTGGAAATGAAAAATATTTCTGACCAGACTTCTTTATTTGCCGTTCAGGGCCCTAAAGCAGCGGATGCCTTACAATCGCTGACAGATATCGAGCTTGCGCCAATGGAATACTATACCTTTGCCAAAGGTACTTTTGCCGGGGTAGATAACGTATTGGTATCCGCTACAGGCTATACCGGTGCCGGTGGTTTCGAGATTTACGTGGCCAATGAAGATGCCCAAAAAGTTTGGGACGCTATTTTTGAAGCCGGAAAAGCTTACGGAATCAAACCGATCGGATTGGGTGCCCGCGATACTTTACGGTTAGAAATGGGTTTCTGCCTTTATGGAAATGACATCGACGACAATACTTCGCCTTTAGAGGCTGGGTTAGGTTGGGTAACGAAGTTCACGAAAGACTTTGTCAACTCGGCTGCACTTAAAGCCGAAAAAGAAGCCGGACTTAAAAAGAAACTGGTTGGTTTTGAAATGATCGACAGAGGTATCCCGCGTCACGATTATGAGATCGTAGATGCTGATGGCAATGTGATTGGCCGTGTTACTTCCGGAACGCAATCTCCGACGTTGAAAAAATCGGTTGGTCTGGGTTACGTAGATACAGCCTTCGCAAAAGATGGTGCAGATATTTTTATCCATATCCGTAATCAAAAAGTAAAAGCCAAAGTAACAAAACCGCCGTTTGTAAAATAATAGTAGAGACAATAAATAAAAAAGAGCAGAAAACGATCGTTATCTGCTCTTTTTTATGTGTTATAAGTAAGAAACTCGCTCCTATTTACTTTTCCCCTTCGTCTGCTTAGCGGCATATTGCTGCTTTTTTTCGCGATCTTTCTCCTGAATCACCACTTTTATGCGTTTGCTTAAGACAACCTTAAGGTAAATAAGTACCACCAAAAATGCAATAGACAATCCCGTCACCAGCATATTTCCGGCTTTATATCCTTCAAATCCACAATACGCCAAAAATACAATGGCCAAGTTCAATACAATATTCAGTATAAAATATTTTGTCATATTATTTTTTTGTTAATCCCAATACCCGTTGTCTCCATCCACCAAAGAAATAGAAAGCTCCACCGATAATATTGAGCAGTACGATAGCCAGTGCCATCAACATCCGCTCACTATTGGGAATTGTCCTGGAAAGCATAATTTCCCGTAAGACCAATATCACCCACAAAAGGGATAATAGAATAGAAAGGCTGCCTAATATGGGGAAAATACCTAAGCTAAATAGCCGGGCAAATAGGGCTACGATATAAAAAGCAAGACTAAACAAGAAAGCCTGTTTAGTCTGATGCTCTAAGTTTTTCATATTAATAAACGTCTAACTCTGGATCGATTTCCTCTTTCCAGGCCAAGATGCCGCCTTTTAAATTTGCTAAATTGTCGAAACCTTGTTGTTCCAATAACATAATTGCCTGCGCTGAACGTTTTCCAGAACGACATTGAACGATAACAGGTTTGTCTTTGGCGATTTTATCTGCCTCGATCAGGATCCCTGATAGTGGAATATTCAAACCGTTCAAATTTGAAACCTCATATTCAAATGACTCACGCACATCAATCAATTGAAAATCTTCATTGTTATCGATCTTATTCTTTAATTCCTGTACAGATACTTCTTTCATTGTCAAAAAATTTATAATCAAATATACTACATTTTTTTCTGAATTGTCTGTCTTCAAAGGTCATCAAGAACATTCGTGCCTGTTGTTAATTCAAGGGAACTACGAAAGTTTTATTGAATGCATCTTTTTCCTGAAAGGCAATGACAACCTTCATTTCAACTTTTATCGCCTTAAGGATAAAGATAATAGGCCTTAATTGGAGACTAGCGCGAATTTGCGCATAATTTACGGGCGAAATCAGTATCTTCATCCGAACATTACTAAATTTATGAATTCAGTACCCAAAATATTTTTAACATTTGCATTAATTGCCCTATCTTCCATTGCCTTTGGACAGCAAGTGATTTCTGAACAACAGCGTCAGGATGTGGCCCGTATCTTAAATACCTTGGCATCGGATGATATGCGTGGACGATCGGCTCTGACAAAGGACATTGAGCCAGCGGCAGATTTTATCGCAGGGGAGATGCAAAAAATAGGCCTCAAGCCTTATGCCGAAACGTCTTTCAGACAAACATTCCAGCTGGACAAGCTCTCGCCCAAAAGCAACGTCGCTACGATCAATAAAAAGGCTGTTCCCGCTGAGCATATCATATCGTTGGGTAACCACGTAGCGCTCAAATGGGATGAAAAAAGTTCTGTGAAAGTCGTTTATATTGCATCCGGCGCAGATTTCTCCCAAGCCTTTCGGGAGCATTCCCTATCCAAAGAAAACACGCTTGTACTGGTAGATCCTTCATTTGAAGCTTCTTTTGTTCGTTTTGGCGAAATGCTTAACAAACCCAAATTTATTGAAGATCCGGGCGCACAAAGACCTTCGATAGTCTACCTGCTGACGAAGGAAAAACCAAAAACACTCCACATCCATATCGAACGGGATCTTGAGCACTTCCCGCTTTTTAATGTAGCCGGTGTTATCCCCGGAAAGAGTAAACCCAATGAGTACGTCATCTTTTCCGGGCATTATGACCATATTGGTATATTACCTGCCGTAGGACAAGATTCAATTGCCAATGGAGCCGATGATGACGCATCTGGAGTAACAGCGATGTTGACACTGGCGGATTACTACAAAAAGAAAAACAGCAATGAAAGGACTCTTATTTTTGTGGCATTTACAGCCGAAGAACTCGGCATGTATGGTTCAAAATATTTTTCCAACCATATCAATGCGGATCAGGTCGTGGCGATGATCAACATGGAAATGATCGGAAAAGATTCAAAATTTGGCCCTAATACGGTCTATATAACAGGCTATGATCACTCGGATTTAGGTAAATTAATGCAGGAAAATCTAAAGAACACGACTTTCAAATTTTATCCTGATCCTTACACAAAACAGAATTTATTCTATCGCAGCGATAATGCCGTGTTAGCGGCAAAAGGTGTGCCCGCACATTCATTTTCTACATCCCAAATGGACAAGGATGAATATTACCACACGGTAAAGGATGAAGTCACCACCTTAAACGTTCAAAATATTATTTCCAGTATCGAAGCAATCGCTATCGGCACTTCAGGCATTGTGGATGGTAAACAAACGCCTTCACGTGTGGAAAAATTAAAAGACTAAGAAGAGGCTGTACGATCTATTGCCCGTTGCATGACATAATCATTCAATACATAATCATAATAGGGAATATCAACAGTTTCGACAACCTGAAAGCCCTGCTTTAAATAGAAATGATAAGCAGGGTTATTTCTATTGACATTGAGTTCCAGAATATCCTTGCCTTTGGTTTTTGCTTTGTCCATGGCAAAATCAATCAAAGCTTTCCCGAAACCTTTTCCCTGTACATCGGGCATCAAATAGAGCTTTTCAATCCGGAGTTTGTCTGCAAAAGTTTTCAGTGCAACAAAGCCCTGGCCGATACCATCTTCCTTCAAAATATAAAAAAACTGTCCATTTACCATTCCCTCAGCTAAGCCCTCAACAGTATAGCTTTTCTCCAGCATAAAATCAATCTGTTCTTTTGAAAGTATTTTTCCATAAGCGTCTGGCCATATGATATGAGCCATATTGGAAATACTACGGATGTCTGTCTGTTCGGCTAATTCTATCGTTATCATGCGATCGTCTCTCCTATTAAAATATATTTCGAATTCGAAAATCCTAGTTTAAATAAGCCGTCCTTTTCTGTTTCATAAAGACCCGCCCCAATTTTTTTCAGACCTTCTGTCGTAATTTCTTCGCCTTGGGCATCTATTCTTAGCTGTTCGCCGCCTGCTTTCCATTTTGTAAATCCAGTACGAACAAAGTAATAGCGCATCCCCTGCGTTAACAATACGATGTTGATCAGGTCCAAATAGTACTGATATTGAGCAAGGCTTATTTGATCCGTAATAATATTGACTGCCTTATACTGATGTTCAACAAGATATTCAATAGCGGACTGTAAAAAATTATCACGATACGGGATGACTTTTAAATTTTCCTGGAGCGGCTCTATATGGTTCTGCGCAAAAACAATATCAAACTTGTATCTTCTCGCAGCCAGTTGATCAACCAGATTATTTTCGATGACAATAGATGGGCTCCATTCGAGCAGTTGTCCCAAATTTTCTTCATCAATCAGAAAAAGATCTTCAATCAGCAGAGCAGGTTCCTGGTTTTCACGAACAATATGATGCGATGACATTTCGAAAGATTTAATACCCTAATCTGCGCAAGGTGATGTAAGCCATCAAACCCGTACCGACCTCCAGCGAGGATTCATCGACATCGAATGTAGGTGTATGCACCGCAGAAGTTATTCCTTTCGTCTTATTTCCTGTACCTAATCGGTAGAAACAAGCATTGATTTCTTGCGAGTAGTAAGAAAAATCTTCCGCAGCTGGCCAAAGGTCCAAATCCACGACATTTTCTTTTCCAAGATATTCCTCTGCAAAAGTGCGCGCACTCCTAGTTAGTTCAGGCTCATTGATCAAAAATGGATAGCCTTTGCGAACTTCGAAGTCGCAGGTAGCGCCCATACTTTCGGCGATTCCGACAGCCATTTTTACCATCGTCTCATGTGCCTCAGCACGCCATTGCTCGTCGAATGTTCGGAACGTACCTTCGAGATACACTTGGTCAGGGACTATATTTGTCGCACCATTAGCGATGATTTTGCCAAAAGACAGAACAGTCGGTGTACGCGGATCCGCAAAACGGCTTGCTATCTGCTGTAAAGCGGTAATAATATGTGCTGTGATCACAATTGGATCTATATTCTGATGCGGATGTGCACCATGCCCGCCCCGACCCTTTACGGTCATAAATAACTCATCACAGGAAGCCATATATTTGCCTTCACGAAAGCCGACTTTGCCCACTTCAATAAAGGGCATGACATGCTGGCCTACTATCGCAGAAGGTGCCGGATTTTGGAGTGCTCCTTCTTTGATCATAATGGATGCTCCACCGGGCAAACGTTCTTCTCCGGGCTGAAAGATTAATTTCACCGTCCCACCAAATTCAGCTTTCAGGCTATGTAATATCTTTGCGGTTCCCAACAACGAGGACGTATGTACATCATGGCCACAAGCATGCATTACTCCCGGAGTATTGGATCCATAAGGTCGTCCTTCGACTTCCTGAATAGGTAATGCATCCATATCCGCGCGCAAGGCGATTACTTCATCTGAAGCGAGTTCACCTTTAATTAACGCCACGATACCTGTGTCTGCTTTTACTTCATAAGGGATGCCTAATTGATCCAGCTGCGCCTTTACAAATGCCGAAGTATTATATTCTTCAAAAGAAAGTTCAGGATTTTGATGAAGATGTCTACGGTTAGTGACTGTATCTTCAAAATATTGATGGGCTAAGGCCAGGACTTTTTCTTTCGTACTTGCCATGAGGTTGTTTGATTTATTGATAAACAAAAACGCTTTCTGAAAATACGAAAACGTTACTAAAATATTGACGTAGCTCACGCATAAACGCATTCGCTTCGGAACGACTTCTAAAGTCGCCCACCTTCACCCGATAATTGGGTTCATCATAAGTGATATAGGTATCAACATCTTTATACATTCCCCGAAAACGAGTTTGCTCCGAAAAAGCTTGGTTTCGACTGGATCCAGCAAAAATCTGGACGCGAAAGCCTCTCACCTTGACTCTTGTTGCTGCGGAACGTACAACAGGTTTAGAAGGCACTGTTGTGGTTTTGCTTTCGACAGGATTGATTCCCATTACTGCCCTAAAATTCTGAAGCTGCGTAATCAAAGAATCTTTGGTTACAATAACTCCACCCTTTTCCTGTGCTTTTACATGAACGATCGTAAATAGCACAAGTGCATGTATGAAAATCAATCCTCTCTTCAGCATAGTTTAACCTTTCTTATCGATTAGTTATTTGCGCCGTGGCAATTTTTATATTTTTTACCAGAACCACAAGGACATTCGTCATTGCGACCCACTGTATTCTCGTTACGAACAGGTTCTTTTGGACCATCATTTACATCTTCTTCACTAACACCTGTTGGTGAAATCAACTCTGCTTTGGTCTCAACTGTCTTTACAGGTGCTTGAGTCACTTGTCTAGCCTGTAATGAGGTTGTTTCTTGTCCGGGAATCTCACCTTTGAAAATAAAGCTCACGACATCCTTATTCATAACAGCTAACATAGATTTGAATAAGTTAAAGGCTTCCATTTTATAGATAATGATCGGATCCTTTTGTTCATAAACAGCATTTTGAACAGATTGTTTTAGATCATCCATCTCACGCAAATGTTCTTTCCATGCTTCGTCGATCAATGCCAATACAATTCCTTTTTCAAAGGATTTGAACACCTCTTTACCGTTGCTCTCAATCGCTTTTTTCAAATTCGCTGAAACTTGAATACCACGGATACCGTCTGTAAATGGAATCACCACATTTTCAACAATCTGACCACGTTCTGCAAACACATTATTCAATACCGGAACGGTCAAAGCACCGATAGCATCTATTTTATGGTGATAAGCTCTGATTGTCTGATCAAAAAGACGATCTGTCAGCCCTTCGATTTTTCCTTGTGCAAACTCTTCAGCTGTGATTTCCGGTGTAATGGCAAAAATGCGGATGACCTCAATTTGGAAGTCCTCGTAATTGCCTTGCTCCTTCGCTTCAGCGACAATCTCTTCAGCAACGTCAAAGATCATGTTATTCAAATCCACATCCAAACGCTCGCCAAACAATGCATTTTTACGTTTAGAATAGATTACGGTACGCTGTGAATTCATCACGTCGTCATATTCCAATAGACGCTTACGAATTCCAAAGTTATTCTCCTCAACCTTACGTTGTGCTCGTTCGATGGATTTGGTCAACATGCTATGTTGCATCACTTCACCTTCTTCAACACCCATTTTCACCATGATATTGGAGATTCTTTCAGAAGCAAACAAACGCATTAAGTTATCTTCTAGGGAAACGAAGAATTGTGATGATCCTGGATCTCCCTGACGACCTGCACGACCGCGTAACTGACGGTCAACACGACGAGATTCGTGTCGTTCTGTACCGATAATTGCAAGACCACCTGCATTTTTAACTTCTTCCGTCAATTTAATATCCGTACCACGACCAGCCATATTCGTCGCGATCGTCACTTGTCCCGGACGTCCGGCTTCAGCAACAATATCTGCTTCTTTTTGGTGAAGCTTCGCATTCAATACATTATGTCTGATCTTACGCAGTTGAAGCATCCGGCTCAAGAGCTCGGAAATTTCTACCGATGTTGTACCCACCAATACAGGACGCCCCTGTTCTGTCAGCCGTTGAATTTCCTCTGCTACTGCATTATATTTTTCACGTGCCGTACGATAAATCAGATCCTGACGGTCTTCCCGTTGGGCAACACGATTTGTAGGGATTTCTACAACATCCAACTTATAAATTTCCCAAAGTTCTCCGGCTTCCGTTGAAGCAGTACCGGTCATACCCGAAAGTTTGTGGTACATACGGAAGTAGTTCTGTAAGGTAATCGTCGCATAAGTTTGTGTCGCATCTTCGACTTTCACATTCTCTTTGGCCTCGATCGCTTGGTGTAAACCGTCTGAGTAGCGACGACCATCCATAATACGGCCGGTTTGCTCATCGACAATTTTCACTTTACCTTCATCCACGATATATTCCACATCATTCTCAAACAAGGTATATGCTTTCAATAGCTGATTGATTGAGTGGATACGATCAGCCTTGATCGAGTAATCGCGCAATAAGTCTTCTTTCTGAGCCGCTTTTTCTTCCAAAGTCAACGAAGACTTTTCGATTTCTGCAATTTCAGTACCTACATCAGGTAAAATAAAGAATGAAGGATCTTCTCCTGTCGCTGTGATCAATTCGATACCTTTTTCTGTCAGTTCGACCTGATTGTTTTTCTCATCGATGACAAAATAAAGTTCTGCATCGACTTTAGGCATATTTTTATTTTGCTCTTGCATATAGTAGTTTTCTACTTTTTGCAAGATAGAACGATTGGCACCTTCACTCAAGAATTTGATTAACGCTTTGTTTTTAGGCAAACCTCTGTACGCTCTCAATAAAGCAAGACCACCCCCTTCAACATCAGAATCACCAGCAGCCAATGCTTTTTTAGCATCATTTAATACGGTATTGATATAAGCCTTTTGAACATGTACCAAACGCTCAATACGTGGTTTCAATTGATAGAATTCATGTTGATCGCCACGCGGGATCGGACCTGAAATAATCAATGGTGTACGGGCATCATCAATTAAAACCGAGTCAACCTCATCGACCATGGCAAAATGTAATTTACCTTGCACCAATGCATCAGGCGTCTGAACCATATTATCACGTAAATAGTCGAAACCAAATTCGTTGTTCGTACCATATACGATATCCGATTGGTAAGCTTTACGGCGTTGTGGTGAGTTTGGTTGATGTTTGTCAATACAATCTACAGATAAACCGTGGAACTCAAATAACGGTGCATTCCACTCCGAGTCACGACGGGCAAGGTAATCATTCACGGTTACGATATGTACCCCTTGTCCAGAAAGTGCATTTAGGTACGTTGGTAGTGTCCCTACCAAGGTTTTACCTTCACCCGTAGCCATCTCAGCAATTTTTCCACTATGTAAAACGATACCACCGATCAGCTGTACGTCATAGTGTACCATGTTCCAGGTTACTTCTGTACCAGCAGCCATCCATTTGTTTTTCCAAATGGCTTTATCACCATTAATAATAACGTTTGGCTTGTAAACAGCCAATTCTCTGTCAAAATCGCTAGCAGTAACTTCAAGTTCTTCATTTTCGGTCAAACGTCTTGAAGTTTCCTTAACCACAGCAAACGCCTCTGGTAAAATATCATTTAAGACCTCTTCCAACTTCTTATCACGATCTTTGGACAATTTATCCACTTGTTCATAAATAGAAGTTTTCTTGGCCATATCGTCCTCATCTTGATCCGCTTCTGCTTTTAGCGTATCTATTTCTTGGTCAATATCTGCAAGGTAATTCTTAATTCTTTCTTTGAAGTCAGCGGTCTTGGCACGTAACTCGTCATTGGTTAGATTTGAAAGTTTATCATATTCAGCTTTGATTTGCTCTACAATAGGCTGAACCCCCTTGATATCTCTTTCGGATTTACTTCCAAATAATTTACTTAAAAACTTTAACATAATTTTTTTTCTATCTCAACTAAAGATTTTGTACAATAATGACTCCAAAGTAAAATTGCAGACAATTTGACACTAATCGGGCAAATTTAGTTATTAGATATGATATCTAACAGCTTACCACTATTTTTTTTACGTTATTTTTTTCAATAGGTTTTGCCCCCTATTCTCCGCTCCACTATTTACTGTACTCTTGCTATTTTACCATTATTATCCTTAGCACACACTCTTCAAATCAAAAATAGCAATACTTAACTACAAACAGGCAGCGCTCGTGAACATGCGATCTATTTCTACCACTACTAACTATTGGAACCGATGTTATGAAAGAAACAGTTTCTTATCCGAATGCGGGATAAAGCCCATTTCCTGCGCCTTTTGAAACATTTTAGTAATTGCATCCCGCCCTTCATCGCCTAATTCAACCGAATATTTATTGACATAGAGTTCAATATGCTTATACATGACGTCTTCACTCATTTCCTGTGCGTGGCTACGAATAAATTCTAATCCCGACCTCGGATTAGCAAAGGCAAATTCAACACTTTGTTTTAAAATTGTGTTTAGCGTATCTTTTATTTCTTTTGGCAATGATCGTTTTACGACAATCCCGCCCAGTGGAATCGGAAATTTTGTCGTACTTTCCCAATATTCTCCCAGATCGACGACTTTATACAATCCTTTCTCAGCATAAGTAAAACGATTTTCATGAATAATAAGTCCTAAATCGATTGAACCATCCAATAAAGCCCCTTCAATCTCCGAAAAAACCAGTTCTATTTTATTGGTTAATTCGGGAAATGCCAATCCCAATAGAAAATTCGCGGTTGTAAACTTACCCGGATACCCAACCTTTAACTTGTCATATTCACCCAAACCCTGACCACTCTTTAACCTTTCCTGGAGAGCCTTAGCCAATTCCGCATCTTTGGTGATCAGCATCGGTCCCACACCAAAACCCAAAGCACTGCCCGCATCCAACAGCTCATAGTCTTCAACAGCGTAAGCAAAAGCATGATAACTCAATTTGGTAATATCCAGTTCTCCTTGGAACGCTTTTAGATTCAAGGTTTCGACATCGTGATAGGCGACATCGAAATCTAACCCTTTGGTATCAATTTTATGATGAATCAAAGCATCAAAAATAAATGTATCATTTGGACAGGGAGAAAACCCTAATGTTAATTTCATTTTATTCTTCGTTTAAAAAATGAGCGGTAAAAAACTTGTAGCTAACCTTCGCTGTAGGGCCCGGATATTTACCTTTTGTTTTATACAGTCACTTTGTGTGTTATTAGATAAAGTACCATGGCTAAAAAAGTCACCATGATAATCCCTTTCCCTACTTGATCATTTCCTGAGCGGTACGCAAACCTTAAAAAAATCAAATTGATCAATACGGCAATGGTATATGTTGCCATTGGCTTCTCGGGCAGAAAATGAAGTTCAAGATCGGTGAAACGTACCAACAAAAATGCCAGTAAAGGAAAGACAGTTCCTCCGCTCAAACCTATCCAAATATTATTTTTCACCCTTACTGTGTTTTGCTGTGCCAGCCAAATGATCAAAACTCCATGAATTTAATTCCGGAATAGCATGATGCGCAGTCATATCGAATTGCGTAGGGACAACCGATACATAACCATTTGCCAATGCATAACTATCCGTATCTTCGCCACGATCCTGTAAGACAAACTTTCCCGTAGTCCAATAATAATCACGATTATGCGGGTCTATACGCTCATCAAACTCCTCTACCCAATGACCTCCAGCTTGCCTGCAGATCTTAATGCCTTTAAATCCCTGTGTTTGCGGAAAATTGACATTAAGCAAGGTATTTTTGGGTAGGCCATTGGCCAAAACTTGTTCTGTAATGGAAATCACATAAGGCCGGCAATAGCTGAAGTCGGCATCATGAGAAAAATTATCCAGCGAAAAACCGACAGAAGGTATTCCCTCAATCGCACCTTCGACCGCAGCGGACATTGTTCCTGAATACAGCACATTGATAGAATTATTGAGTCCATGATTTATACCAGACACACAAATATCTGGTTTCTGCCCTTTGAAAACTTTATTAACAGCAAGCTTGACACAATCTACTGGTGTTCCCGAACATTGATACATTTCAACACCTTCATAGAGGTTGATCTTATCTAATCGCAGTGGTCTACCAAGCGTGATCGCATGCCCCATCCCCGATTGGGCGGAATCCGGCGCCACGACAACCACATTTCCAATTTTTTGCATTTCTTCCAACAGCACCTTAATTCCCGGAGCTGTAATACCATCATCATTAACAACTAAAATATTCGGTTTTTTCTTTACCATATACGAAGTTAGCAAATCTGAAAAATAAAAACCTCAAGAATTTTGTCTCAATAGATCATTTACCTAAGTACGACATCGTTTGCGTAAGATTCTATCGCTTTTGATAAATATTAGCCCTAAATTTAGCTTTCAAATAAATCATTCAGTTATGAGCATTAATTTTGAATCCCGCTATGCAATCGGGCCTAAAGAATACAAAACGTTAGATACACAAGGATTAAGAGATAATTTTCTAATCGAAAAAGTTTTTGAAACTGATAAAATTAACTTTGTCTACACACACTATGATCGTTACATGGCTGGTGGTGCAATGCCCGTAAATTCGAAAATCAAATTAGAAACAATCCCTGAATTATTAAAAGAACCTTACTTTCTTTCGAGAAGGGAATTAGGTATTATCAATGTCGGTGGCAATGGTCAGGTGGAAGTAGATGGAACGTTGTATGAACTTAAAACCAAAGAAGCACTTTACATCGGGCAAGGTGCAAAAGATATCTATTTCTCGAGTCGGGATAGTTCAAATCCGGCAAAATTTTATTTAAACTCAACCCCAGCTCACCATAGTTATCCCACAAAAAAGGTAACCAAGGAAGATGCCAATAAAATAGAATTAGGATCATTGGAAACAGCCAATCACCGTACCATCAACCAAATGTTATTGAATAAAGTTGTACAAACTTGTCAATTACAAATGGGTATGACAGAGTTAAAACCGGGATCCGTTTGGAATACCATGCCATCGCATACACATGACCGTCGTATGGAGGTTTATTTTTACTTTGAATTGCCAGAAGGTCAGGCAGTATCCCATTTTATGGGACCGATAGACGAAACGCGTCACCTTTGGATGCATAATGATCAAGCGGTCATTTCTCCGCCTTGGTCAATTCACTCGGGGGCAGGAACATCCAACTATACGTTTATCTGGGGTATGGCAGGTGAAAACCTTGACTACGATGACATGGACAAATGTGCTATCACTGAGCTTAAGTAGTATTTAGATATTAGATGATAGATTTGAGATATTAGTTGGTCAAGCCTCCGCTTACAAACGCTGTCTTTAATCTTTTTTCTTTAATTCGTTATCAAATGAAAAGAACATTCATATTAAGTTTAGCGCTGGGGCTTTCAAGTATCGCCTTTGCCCAAAATAATAAGACGATCACAATAAATAATCCTTCAGCGGTAACTAGAACAGAGCTGATCAGTATTCCTTATGCAACGTTCGAAAAACATTTCGAACTGAAGAAAAATGTCTTTACGATTGTTGATAGCAAGAATAAAGTGGAACTGGCTTACCAATTGGAAAAATTAGGACAGCCAACACCCCAAAATGTGCTGATACAAGTCTCCATTGCGCCTAAAAGCGCTTTAACTTTTGGCGTAACTGGAAATAATCCTCAAGCCGTTACTTCCAGGGCATATGCACGTTACGTGCCTGAACGTAAAGATGACTTTGCCTGGGAAAATGACATTGCAGCTTTTAGAGCCTATGGAAAAGCTTTGGAAGGCAGCTCTGAGGATGCCCAGGGATTTGATTTTTGGGCTAAACGTAGTAACGACCTCGTTATTGACGAATGGTATAAAACAGGAGATTACCATGCCGATCATGGAAAAGGTTTAGATTATTATTCTGTAGGTCAGACCCTAGGAGTAGGAGATGCAACTCCATTTATTGACCAGGAGGTCACCTATCACAAACATTATCGTCAATACAAAGTGCTGGATAACGGTCCTTTACGCACTACATTTAAGCTTATCTATGAGCCAGAAAATTTAAAGGGACAGCATATACAAGTTGAAAAGACAGTCTCTCTGGATGCGGGAAGCCAGCTGAACAAAATAAGTTATGCAATCAAAAATACGACCTCAGGCAGTACAGCTGTAGTCGTTGGTCTTGCCAAACGTAAAGAGGATAAACCGCAGCTCTTAAACGATCCCAAAAATGGTATTTTGGCTTATTGGGAGCCTGCTGAAGGAGATAAAATCACCGGAACAGCAGTGATCTTACCCAAAGTAAAATATGAATTCAAAGATAGTCCAAAACAGTTTTTATTGGCTACTACCGTCAAAAATAACAGCCCTTTGATCTATTTTGCCGGAGCAGCATTCAATAAAGCAGGTAAAATAACCAGTTTTGATCAATGGCAATCCTATATCAAAGAATTCAGAAATAACTTAAATCAACCATTAACGATAAAATACGCAAAATAATGTCTATACTGCAATCTTTTGATCTGACCGGAAAGGTCGCTTTGGTAACAGGCTGTAAAAGGGGAATAGGTAAAGCTATAGCGGAAGCATTAGCGGAAGCGGGAGCGGATATCATCGGTGTTTCGGCGTCGTTGGAGGCAACAGGCTCCGCAGTGGAAAGATCTATCCAAGCGTTAGGCCGCAACTTTTATCCTTATCAATGTGATTTTTCAAAAAGAACGGAATTATATAAGTTTATTGAAAAAGTAAAATCAGAGCATCCGACAATAGATATCCTATTCAACAACGCCGGGAATATCCTTCGTAAACCGGCCGCGGAACACCCTGACGAATATTGGGATGAAATCATTGAAATTAATCAGAATGCTCAATTCATTCTGACAAGGGAAATTGGAAAAGATATGATTTCACGTGGAACTGGTAAAATCGTATTCACGGCATCGTTATTGACTTTTCAAGGCGGTATCAATGTTCCGGGATATGCTGCATCCAAAGGTGCAATAGGATCATTGGTCAAAGCTTTTGCAAATGAATGGGCCTCCAAAGGAGTGAATGTAAATGGTTTTGCGCCGGGCTATATCGCAACGGATAATACGGAAGCACTGCGAGAGGATCCCGAACGCTCGAAATCCATCTTGGACCGTATCCCCGCAGGACGCTGGGGTACCCCGGAAGACTTTAAAGGACCGGCAGTGTTCCTTGCTTCAAAAGCAGCGGACTATGTACACGGTACCATTCTTACTGTCGACGGCGGCTGGATGGGAAGATAAAAAATCAACCTTTTAAGATTAGTTTGTTTTAAAAGTCTTTATCCTGCGTGGTAAAGGCTTTTTTTACGACCCTAAACCCAAGATTGCTGAATGAGGCATTCGGACTGACAGAGCCAATATAAACCGTGTTGAAGGCCGAACAGCTATTTTTACTGCACCACCATGAACCACCTCTTGCATGAGCCACATCGCGCTCCTCATCCCTATTTAGTTTGCCCCGGCAAAATTCAAATACATTACCAAATACATCATATAGTCCCCATGGATTCGGTTTAAAAGTCCCTACCGGAGAAGTATACATATAACCATCCGAATAGTCTGCTTTAAGATGATCTTTACCATGCCATATATTGGCATATTGTCCGATATTTTCTTTATTCAGCCCTTCAAAATAACGGCTATCATTACCGGCTCGCGCAGCGACCTCCCATTCCTCAATAGTCGGTAATCTACAATCGGCCCAGGCACAATAGGCCAATACATCTTTAAAAGAAATACAGGTGATAGGATGATCCATTTTGTCTGCTATACCACCTCGGCTTATTCCATTTGGAAAGCGCCAATAAGCGGTGCTATCTTGCAGCCACCTGAACTCCGCAAGGCCGGGCTCAAATACCATTGCATTATGATGTCGTTCAGCCAAAGTCCGATAATTCGTTGCCAGGACAAATTTTTCAAATTCAGCGTTCGTCAGCTCATAGGGAGCAATCCAAAACGATGTGATATGCACCGTTCTTCTCGGATTATCCAAACTCATCGTATCACCCAATTGATAGTCTCCCCCGGGAATTAAAATATATCCCTTCTCCTGTCCCAATGACGATAAACAATTTGATAAAAAAAAGAGCAATATGTATAATGCTTTCCTCACTGATTTTGACGTTTTTTATAGCAGACCCCTAATTTATTTAGCTTTTTTCTCATTGTAATATCCCATTGCTCTACGATATATCAATGCTTCATTCTCTATATTATAGTCTAAATAGGAATAGTAGTTACTCATCTCACCATATAACTTTTTGAAGGATGTAGACTGCATAAATTCGCTATACTCGCCACGTTTCATTAGTAACAGCAATAAAGTCAATGCATCCTTATCTTTAGGGGTTTTCTTTGCATATTCAATGATAAATGGAATCATTTGCCAGCCATTAATCTGTTCGATCGTCTCTTTATAATTCACGCCCATTCGTTTGCTTCTCAGAACAGATTCCTGGATCAGTTTCATGACCGAATCTCTGTTTTCCTGCAGAAAATCAATCTGCCTTTCTGACCACCAGGCTTCATTAAAACCTCCGAGCAACTTACCAAATATTTTTTTGTCGATAGCCTTCTGATTTTCTGGTATATCGCAATTTTGTGCATACACCTCAGCATGAATCATGGTGTAAGTAAATTTTTCACGTAAACTTAAATTCTTAAAATCCGTCGCTGAGAGTGCCAATAAACCAGTATCTGTACCATCTTTATCTTCTACCGGCGACAACTTTGCGATCATTGCTTTCACCTTTGCAAAACCATATGGAGGTATGGTCATCTTTGTCCGGAATTCAATAGCAACGGGGTCCATGAAGTAATCACTTCCCACCTCATTTTCTGCCTGTGCAAAGGCACAAGTCCAGCTACTTAGGCAGATAAATAATAAAATTAAACTTCTCATAAAGTATACATAATTCTTTTAAAATTAAAAAAATTATTCCTACTTAAACAACGCTATTTGTTAAATCTAAAAGCACAGCTCCTTTAACCTTCGATAAACGGCAATACACATTCTTATTGAAACTGATATCACTCACAAAAAAAGGTAAGCATCCCGTTTATTTTGCAGGGACATAAAAACAAAAATCCCTGAATCTCATATAAAATTCAGGGAGTAATTTTTATTATGATATAATATAGCTCTTTAGGAATAAAGTCCTTTTTTATCTATAAAATCAATCACTTTTTGAGGTGTGAAAAACTGAATATTTTTGTTTTCTTTGATTGCCTTTCGTAAAAAAGTAGAAGAAAGCTCCATCAAGGGCGTATCTGTCATGGTTATGGAGGGATGTTCCTTTAACCTTCCCCCATTATAGCCCGGACGCGGATAAACGTAAATATGATAATCGCGCAAAATAATCTCTGCATTTTTCCATTTTTCCAATGACTCTAAGATATCTTCTCCCATCAAAAGCACAAATTCTCTAGCTGGATATTTTTCCTTCAGATGGGTTAAGGTGTCTATGGTATAGGATGGTATGGGCAAATGAAATTCAATATCACTTACACGCAAATGTTCGCAATCCTCCACCGCGAGGTTTAGCATTTCCAAACGATCATAGGGATCCGCTAAAGTTGATTTTTTCTTAAATGGATTCTGTGGAGATACCACAAACCATACTTCATCCAGCCCGGTAAAATTGGCCATGTAATTTGCTATAATCAAATGCCCAACATGCACGGGATTAAAAGAGCCAAAAAACAAACCAATCTTTTTCATTCAATTCGTTATTTATTGATGAAACCCATTACAATTTCTTCAGCTTCGGCACAAGCCGTCGCCAGATCAAAATTGTTCAAGATCACATCAAATTTATTCGCGTAGGTAAGTTCCAATTTCGCTTTGGCAAATCTTTCCTGCAATTTTTCCTCCGAATCTGTGCCACGTCCGGTTAAACGTTCTTTAAGCACCTCTAATGAAGGTGGTTGTACAAATATAGAGATTGCCTGTTCTGGAAATTTAGATTTCAGGCGCAATCCTCCGACGACATCAATATCGAAAATAACATTTTTACCTTCTTTCCAGATGCGTTCGATTTCGGAACGCAAAGTACCATAAAATGTACCCGAATAGACCTCTTCAAATTCGATAAACTCCTGTTTGGCAACTTTATGCAAAAATTCTTCTTTGGACATAAAGTAGTAGTCTTTTCCATCGACTTCCTGCCCCCTTGGATCGCGGGTACTCGCAGAAATAGAAAATTCTATTTTATCCCCATGTTTACTTAATAGATCTCTTACTATAGTTGTTTTTCCTGCTCCTGATGGTGCCGAGAAAATAATTAATTTACCGCTCATCCTTATAATACGTTGAGCAACTGCTCCTTTATTTTTTCTAATTCTTCTTTCATTCTAACCACGATCTGTTGAATACCGGCATGATTAGCTTTGGATCCCAAGGTATTGATTTCACGGCCCATCTCTTGAGAGATAAACCCTAATTTCTTACCATTGGAATCGGCAGAATCAAAGGCTTTCAGAAAATAGTTGCAGTGGGAACGCAACCTAACTTTCTCTTCAGTGACATCTAATTTGTCTATATAGTAAACAAGCTCCTGTTCAAAACGATTCTGATCCACGTTCTCTTTACCCACACTATCATTGAGAAATTGCTCTATACGCTGTCTGATCAATGGGATACGCTCAACTTCCAGATCTTCCACCTCACTCAAATAAGTCAAAATTAGCTCAGCTCGCTTTTTTAGATCTTGAGCCAATACATTTCCTTCGTCCTCACGAAATGTATTGAAATGTTTAACCGCATCATAAAAAGCATCCATCAATACGCTGGACTCTTCATCATCAACGGTATCATCATTGTTGGTGACAACTTCGGGCATATTTAACGCCAATTCGAATAGATTGACATTCGTATCATTTAGCTCATTTGCGATCTGCTGCAATTGACCATAATATTTTTTAAGTAAATCAGCGTTGATAGATGAGGCCTTGGCTGTTTGGTCAGTATATTCCACGGTTACATTCAAATTAACTTTGCCGCGTTCAATAAGCTTACTGCACTCTGTGCGCAAGGTCAATTCTTTGTCCGAAACGACTTTGGGCAGACGAAGATTTAATTCAAGGAATTTTGAATTTAAGGACTTTATTTCGACACTATATTTGACTTTACCGTTCTCTCGGGAAGCCGTGCCATATCCTGTCATGGATTTTATCATATGCAAAGGTATGATTTTTCATTTTCTTTACCAATCATGCTTTGCAATAATAACAACGAGATAGCTTTCATAAGGTTTGGCTCCCCTGCACTTCACATACCCGATCCCAATATCATACAGCGACCCGTTCCATTGATCCATCCCTAGCAGATGCGTACGATGATGATAACCGGGCGCTTCTTTTCCGATGATCAATGCTTTTATAGCATCGGTCGCGCTGGCGCGATTAGCAGCAATGGATTCAAAATTATTAGCATTCCTTTTTTTTACCCAGGACTGATTTAAATGATATCCGGCTTCTTCAATAAAATAATTGGGACCATAGCCCTCGGGAGAGACGTGATCAAAATAACCACGTTTTGCCATATCCTTAGCCCGGTATTCCGCTACTTCGGCAAGCTGCTTGTTCCAATTAAGCTTTGTTCGGGTAATCTTACGGAGATTAAATAGCTTCAGTTCCCTTTTATATTTTTCGGGATTTGTTCGAATTTTATTCAACAGTTCGTAAGCTTCTTTTGCTTGACCACGATCTACAATGGCACGCTGTGCCCAAGCTAACTGTGTGACGAATAAGGTAAATGTTAAAATGAAATATTTCATATCAATCCTTTAACCTTAAAAGACTGATTTTAGTATTTGACGTTTAATCTTTTTTTGACCTTTTAACCATCAAAAACTGTATCACCATGGGTATTAAGCTAATAAATATGATCGCCAATACAACTAATGAAAAGTTATGCCTGAAATAGGGAATCTGTCCAAAAAAGTAGCCGCCCAGGATAAATAAGGATACCCATAGAATACCACCCATTATATTATACTTACCAAAAATAGTATATGGCATCTTTCCGACACCTGCCACAAAAGGAGCAAATGTTCGGACAATAGGGACAAAACGAGCATAAACAATGGTTTTAGTACCATATTTAGCATAGAAATCCTGCGTCTTCCGAAGATAAGATGGTTTAAAAATTTTTGATTCAGGTTTAAAAACCCTGGCTCCAAAATACTTGCCGATCTCATAATTAACAAAATCGCCTGAAATCGCTGCGCATATCAAAATAAATAAGAAAAGTGATAATGATAAATTACTTTCAGGACGTGCAATAATGGCACCTAAAGCAAATAAAACTGAATCTCCTGGAAGAAATGGCGTCACAACAAATCCTGTTTCGGCAAAGACAATCAGAAACAGAATCAAGTAAGTCCAGCCGGCATAGGTATTGACGATCTGTATCAGGTGTTGATCAATATGCAGGATAAAATCGACCAGTTGAGAAACAACTTCCATAGGCAATAAATCAAAAAGGGAATCCTATTGGACCCCCTTCTTAGTTTTTATTTTCTCTTTTACCAATTCAAATATAATAGGTAATACCGATATGAAAATGATCAGCAGTACCACTTTAGAAAAGTTATCTCTAATAATTGGGATATTGCCCAAAAAATAGCCCGCCAATGTAATACCTCCTACCCATAATATTGCTCCAACAACATTGTAAGTAATGAAAGTACCATAATTCATCTTTCCGATACCACCAACAAATGGAGCTAAAGTACGTACAATAGGGACAAAACGAGCAATTACAATTGTTTTACTGCCATACTTTTCATAAAAAGCGTGTGTTTTGGCAATCTGCTCATCCTTGACAACCTGTTTGCCAAAAAGCTTGAATTTTGTCAATCGCATCCCAAAATGCTTTCCGATGGAGTAATTGAGAGAATCACCAGTTACTGCAGCAATCAATAAAATCAATATCATTAACCAAACATTCAATTCATTTGGTTGTGCAGCAAGCATTCCCCCAGCAAACAATAAGGAATCTCCGGGTAAGAAAGGCATGACAACCACCCCTGTTTCAACAAAAATAATGAGAAACAAAATAAGGTATGTCCACAACTGATAGTCATTGACAATTTCAACCAAATGTTTATCAATATGGAGAATAAAGTCAATAAGGTGTGTAATTATTTCCAAAACCGATCAGAAGATTAAGCGTTATTCAACATCACAGGCATAACCAACATCAAAATGTCTTCATGATCTTCAGATGTTGCAGGAATCAATAAACCAGCACGATTTGGTGTACTCATTTCGATAACGACCTCTTCACTTTCAAGGTTGTTTAACATCTCAACCAGAAACTTGGCATTAAAACCTATTTCCATATCATCCCCTTCAAATTGACAAGACAAGCGCTCATGTGCTTCATTGGAAAAATCCAAATCTTCAGCTGAGATATTCAATTCGCTACCTGATATCTTCAACCGTACTTGATGTGTCGTTTTATTAGCGAAAATGACAACCCTTCTTAATGTATTTAAGAAAAGTAATCTATCAACCGTCAGTTTATTTGGATTGACCTGAGGAATTACCGCAGCATAATCAGGATAACGCTCATCGATCAAACGACAGATCAAATTGATATTGCCAAAGCTAAAAAATGCATTGGTCTGATTATATTCAATTGATACAGTTGTATCATCCGAAGGTAGTGACGATTTTAGTAGAGAAAGTGCCTTCTTAGGTAAAATAAGTGAAGCCGGTTTTTCAGCACTGATATCCGATCTGGTGTAACGTACCAATTTATGTGCATCTGTGGAAACAAAAGTCACATTTTTCTCAGCCAATTGGACTAAAACCCCAGACATCGCCGGTCTTAATTCATCATTGCTTACCGCAAAGATAGTCTTGCTGATCGCTTCCGAAAGTACTGGAGCTGGCATTTGGATAATAGACCCATTATCAATTGAAGGAATTTTAGGAAAATCATCTGCATTTTCTCCACTCAATTTATATTTACCATCACCGGCGCTGATCTCAATAGCCAATGTATTCATGTCTACTGAAAAAGCAACAGGCTGATCGGGGAGAGTTTTTAATGTTTCTATCAAGATCTTCGAAGGCATAGCTACTCTTCCTTCTTCTTTTGCCTCAATCGGTAAAGAAGTAACCATACTTGTCTGCAGATCTGTAGCAGAAATAGTCAAGTTATTGTCTTTTATTTCAAAAAGAAAGTTTTCCAGAATTGGTAAAACAGTACTTGTACTAGATGCTCCATTGATAGCTTGTAACTGCTTTAATAAAATTGATGTTGATACAATGAATCTCATTTCCTAATTACTAATTATTATGTGCAATAATACACAAATTAATCAATATTTTCCCGTTTTGTAAACGCCTTTCTTTCCACATACAAAGATTTATAGCACTTAATTAAGCAATTGTATTTCAATTAATAAGCACGCTTTCAAAAGTATAGAAAACAAATACGCCCTGATAAATCACAATATTTATTACATTTGTATAATAGCAATAGTGTATGCAGTTTAAAGATATCATTGGCCATAAAGACATCAAAGAACATCTTGTTCATACGGTTCATGAAAACCGTGTGAGCCATGCACAATTATTTTTGGGCCCAGAGGGTTCAGGAAGCCTTGCGCTGGCCTATGCCTATGCCCAATTTCTCAACTGTGAAAATAAACACGCTACGGATAGTTGTGGAGAATGTCCATCTTGTCGAAAATATAGCAAGCTGATTCATCCAGATTTGCACATGTCTTATCCGTTTATTGCCAAACACAAAGAAGATACAGCAGCTGACTACGCTGAAAGCTGGCGAAAGTCCTTTTTAACCAATCCTTACATGGGATTGGAATACTGGCGAAATCAGTTGGACGCGGATAATAAACAGGTTAATATTAATATTGCCGAAGCACATGGTATCATCAAGAAATTGAGCCTTAAAGCTTTTGAGGCTGAATATAAAGTTTTGATCATGTGGCTCCCCGAATACTTGGATACCCAAGGCAACGCTTTATTAAAATTGATTGAAGAGCCACCCGAAAAAACCTTATTTATTCTTGTTGCAGAAAATCAAGATAAAATTTTAAATACTATTATTTCACGGACACAGTTGGTCAAAATAAAAAAATTAGACCATGCTGAAGTCACACAATATTTGAAAACAACGCATCAACTTTCTGATCAGGAAGCATCCGAAATAGCTTTTATAGCAGATGGAAACTTGCAGGAAGCACTTAATCAGCTAAGTACACAGACGAATAACCATTTTGGAATTTTAGTTAACTGGCTGCGATTTATCGTATCAGATGCTGGCACAAATATGATCTCTTTAGTGGAAGAGGATTTATCCAAAATGGGTCGTGAAAATCAGAAAAGCTTTCTTTTTTATGCAATCAGCATGATGCGACAGATTATTTTAGTTAAGGAAGGCCTCTCCAGTCTTGTATTTTTACCTGTAAAAGAATTGGATTTTGTCCAAAAATTTGCAGTACATTACACAGTGGAACAAATTGAAGCAACAATAAATCTATTTGAGGAAACGCACTATTTTGTAGAAAGAAATGCAAATCCCAAAATATTATTTTTAGATTTATCTTTGCAGTTAACATTAATATACAAATACAAAACGTTTCCGAAAGGAACTCAATATATATAAATAGAAAACTATGGGATGTGGCAGTTGCTCATCCGGCGGAGGTTGCGGTACTACCACGGCAAGTGGAACACCGGCAGGATGCCAAAATAATGGCTCTTGCATGACCAGCGGATGTAATAAATTAGATGTATATGACTGGCTTTCCGATATGGATATGCCATCAAACTATAAACCATTCAATATCGTAGAAATACGATTCAAGGGATCTCGAAAAGATTTCTTTATTAATGTAGACAACCTATACCTTGAGATGGGAGAAATGGTCGTTGTAGAACCCTCAACGGGAGGATATGACGTTGGCCATGTTTCTTTGACGGGTGAACTGGTCAGGCTGCAATTGAAAAAGAACAATGTTACCGCAGAATCGGTCACAAAAAAGATCTATCGGAAGCCAAATGAAGTGGATGTAGAAAAGTATAATGCCGCAAAAGATCTGGAATGGGAAACCATGCATAAGGCACGTAAGCTTGCTTTGGATCTGGGCTTATCCATGAAAATTTCTGATGTAGACTATCAGGGCGATAAAACAAAAGCGACGTTTTATTATACTGCCGAAGGCCGTGTCGATTTTCGTGAATTGATCAAGAAGATGGCCGAAGCATTCCGTATACGGATAGAAATGCGCCAGATCGGAATGCGCCAGGAGGCAAGTCGCCTTGGCGGTATCGGATCCTGTGGCCGTGAACTTTGTTGCTCTACCTGGCTGACGGATTTTAAAACCGTATCCACTTCAGCAGCGCGCTATCAGAATCTATCGTTAAATACTTTAAAGCTAGCCGGGCAATGCGGTAAATTGAAATGCTGTCTCAATTATGAATTGGACAGCTATATGGATGCGCTGAAAGACATTCCTAACAATATTGACCGTATTGAAACACTAAAAGGTGTGGCTTATCTACAGAAAACAGATATCTTCAAAAAAATGATGTGGTTTTCTTTCCCCGGAGCAGAAAACTGGATTGCAATGCCAGTTCAACAAGTCAAAGAACTTGTCGAAATGAATAAGCAGGGTATCAAACCAGAGGCCATATCAAGCGCAATAGAGACCGAAGATATCCGGGAGGAGAAGATTGTCAACTACGATTACGAAAATGTAGTCGGCCAGGATAGCTTAACACGCCTGGATGACCGTAACAAGAGAAAGAAAAAGCGGAAAACTAAAAGCAATAGTAACGCTAAACCGGAAAATAAGAATGGCCAGAAAAGCGATAAAGCTGAACAAAATCCACCAAAACAGGCCATAGCTAAACAGCAGAACAATCCGGATAGTGCTGTTACGGCAACGGCTGGCAAAGAGAATAAAGAAGGGCAAAATAATAGGCCTAAAAAACGCTTTAATCGGCATAGAAATAAAAACAGAGGTAACAATAACAACTCTGCCTCAAAACCAGAATAAAACGAATATGCCTAATTTTAAAATGTTAGGCATATTCTATTTATAGATTTAAAATGAAAATAAAGGCTTTTCTTTTTGGAACTTTATGTATCGGTTTATGGGCATCTTGCGACCAGACCGCTATTTTAAATGAGAATAAACCAATCGAAAATAAGACTTGGTTATACACCTCACGTCCAAGTTTTCAATTTCATATCAGTGATAACACGAAGAAATACGATGTATTTATGGATGTACGCCATACACCTGAATATACTTTTTCTAATCTCTTTGTGTTGATTTACCAACAGGGTCCCAATAAGAAAACATATACCTTCCGTAAGGAAGTTAAATTAGCAAAATCCGATGGAAAGTGGACCGGAAAATCATCGGGTAGTCTTTACAATCAGCAGGCTATTCTCCATAAAGATTATATATTTCCGGACACCGGATTATATACAATATCCATTGAACAGAATATGCGAGATAATCCTTTAAAAGAAATTACAGATATTGGCTTGACAGTAATACCAAAGTAATGTGGACCTTTTTACGATATCTCCTCCTTCCTTTTTCCCTGATCTATGCTGTAGTCGTATGGTTAAGAAATCGGCTCTATGATTTTCACATACTACCGGTTCGATCTTTCGATATACCTACCATTGTCATTGGCAACTTAGCCGTTGGTGGTACGGGAAAAAGTCCTATGACCGAATTTGTTGTCTCCTATCTTAGCAACAAGTATAATCTCGCAATCCTCAGCAGGGGCTATGGTCGAAACACAAAAGGATTCCGAATGGTAGAAACAGATTCTTTAGCGCTAGATGTGGGCGATGAACCATTACAGTTCAAAAACAAGCTTCCAAATGTCACCGTAGCCGTATGTGAAGATCGATCTACAGGCATAGAAAAACTACAGGCAGATCATCAGCTTATTATCTTGGATGATGCCTATCAACATCGAAAATTATCGCCTTTATTTAATATCCTCTTATTCGATTTTCGATCTTTTTCACAACCTATGTTTGTATTTCCTGCGGGAAATTTCAGGGACTTACTTATTGAATCTAAACGGGCGCAAATCATTGTCATTACAAAGTGTCCAGTCAATATTTCCGATGAACACAAGGTTAATATTGAAAAAAAACTGCGTCGGTATAACAAAAAAGCCGTAATTGCATTTAGCCATATAACCTATTTCGAACCAGTTAATAGTGATGGAAAACATATTGATATCGAAGGTAAAGATATCGTTTTAGTGACAGGGATTGCCAAACCGCAACCATTAGCAGACCATATTACCAAAAAAGCAAAGTCAGTCAGCCATATTTCTTTTCGGGATCACCATACATTTACCGACGCAGACATTGACCGCATCATTAAAACATTCCAATCCTTAAATAGTACCAATAAAATAATATTGACCACCGAGAAGGACTATCAACGGCTAAAACCATATAAAGCACTATTCGATACAATAGAACTCGTTTATCTGCCGATAGGGTTAAAATTTAATGATTTACAGCAAAGTACTCAATTTTGTAATATTTTAAGTGATACAGTCGCTTCAAGTGTTAATCAACCTTAAATTTTGTTAAGGGCTAATATTTTAGTAAACTTTTTCGTCAAATTTATATTCAAAAGAAAAGTAAACTTAAAATATAAGGCGATGAAAAAGAAAACTTTAATGGCAATAAGTGGCCTACTTTTGGCTACAACCGTAGCTTTTGCGCAGCAGCGTCAACAACGGAGTCCAGAAGAACATGCGAAGATGCGTGTAGAACATCTGGACAAACTACTTACACTTAATCAAGTGCAAAAAGATTCCATCTATAACCTTACATTAGCCAATGCCCAACAGCGCGCAGCGCAAAAAAATGATGGTGGAGACCGCAAAGCCAATATGGAAAAATTCAAACAGCTCCAAGAAGCGCAGGCGACCAAAATAAAGTCTTGGCTCACTCCTGATCAAATCAAATTATTTGATGAGCAGCAAGAAAAAATGAAGGATAGGATGTCTAAACGTTCTTCAAACTAATTTGCATAGAAAGGTCGGTTATTTATAATCGACCTTTTTTTATAGTGTTAATATATGACATAAACACAGTTATTATTTTCTGTTATTCAATTGCCCCCATTTATTAGCCATAAATACCATTATAAAGCCTTCCAGCATTATTTATCTATCTAAGCAAAATTTCCTCAAGTTTACACTGAACGTCTTTCCTAGCCCTTTATTTGAACAAAAAAATAGCAGGTCTATGTTATACTATGCCAAAAACACCTATTAAACTGATAATAAACACCATACACCCACATTTAGCGTTAAAAATTTGTTAAAGTAACATACTTGATACAATATAAATTGACTTTGATAGTTTTTATAGCAAGACATCATAGTTGTAACTTTTTAAATACAATAGATATGAAAAAGCTAATTTTAACAGGTATAGGGATGTGTCTGGCACTTAGCCTAACATTTGCCCAACAGGTCACACCAGAGGAAACTGCGGCAAAAGCCACTACCGAGCTGGTACAGAAGCTGAATCTGAACGATGAGCAGAAGACTGCCATATCCTCCATTCTATTGGATCAAGCAAAAGCAGAAGAAACAATTTTAAAAGACAGTACTTCCACTGCGGCTGCGAAAGGTGAAACCCTCAATAAACTTCAAACAGAAGTAGACGGCAAAGTGAGTCAATTACTGACGGAAGATCAAAAAACCATCTATCAGAAGGTAATTGCCGAACGCCCGGCAAAAGCTGTCCCTACGCCTACTGAACCTTCTAAAACAGAATCCAGTACGAATTAAACAAAAAAAACAGACGTTAATAAATTCATTGAATAATTTCATTTAAAATTAAACATCATGAAAAAGTTATTTTTAACCGGTCTAGGATTTTTGCTGGCAATGAGTCTCACCTTCGCACAGCAAGCGACTCCAGAAGAAAATGCAACCAAAGTTGTGACCGAATTGGTCACAAAGCTTACGCTGAATGACGAACAAAAAACAGCCGTATCAACAATTGTATTGGATCAAGAAAAGGCAGTAGCGGCGCTTATACAGGATTCTACCACAACTCCTGAGGTAAAAAAAGAAAGCATTACAAAACTCCAGGGTGAATCAGATAGCAAGATTGCGCTATTATTGACTGATGAGCAAAAAGCAGTCTTTCAAAAATATATTGAAGAGCGGCCAGCGGTAGAAATTCCCGCAACCCCAACACCACCAACAGAACAAAAGGAAAATAATAACGAAAACAGCAATCAACAACAATAATCATTCGACTCAATTAGAGGAATGTATTAAACCTCTGGATATGCTTAGGCATATTCAGAGGTTTTTTTATTATATCGTACTCCATGGGTACAAAAAAAGGCTGTCCAGATAGACAACCTTTTTACTTTAACTCGATATCAAGCTACATTAAGATTTTAACTTCTTCATAATGTCGCTGACATAAGTCTTAAATTTCTTGTCAGTTTCAATTAAATCCTCAACGGTTTGACAGGCATAGATGACTGTTGAATGATCTCTTCCTCCAAAGAATGCGCCAATCGATTTAAGTGAAGATTTTGTGTGGGCTTTTGCTAAATACATCGAAATTTGCCTGGCCTGCACGATTTCACGTTTCCTGACCTTTGACTTTACCATGTCCACAGGAACTTCAAAGTATTCACAAACTAGTTTCTGAATAAAATCCATTGAAATTTCCTTGTGTGTATTTTTCACAAAATTCTTCAACATCGATTTAGCCAATCCCAAATCAATTTCCTTTTTGTTCAATGTTGATTGAGCCAATAGAGAAACCATTGCCCCCTCCAATTCACGAACACTGTTATCGATCTGTGTGGCTACATACTCCACGACATTTTCGGGTAACTCAATGCCGTCAGAATACATTTTTTTCTTCAAAATCGCCATTCTTGTTTCAAGATCCGGAATTTGAATATCTGCAGATAATCCCCATTTAAAACGACTGAGCAAACGTTCCTCTAAACCAGCTAAATCTTTAGGTGCTTTGTCAGAAGTCAAAATGATTTGCTTTCCAGATTGATGCAAATGATTGAATATATGGAAGAAGATATCCTGTGTTTTCTCTTTACCGGCAAAATTGTGCACATCATCCATGATGATTACATCCATTGCCTGATAAAAATTTACGAAATCATTGATGGTGTTATTTTTCAATGAATCCACAAACTGCTGACAGAATTTCTCGCAGGACACATAAATGACCAACTTATCGGGAAGATTTCTTTTGATTTCATTACCGATAGCCTGGGCAAGGTGCGTCTTTCCCAAACCTACATCACCATAGATCATTAAGGGGTTGAATGAAGTACCTCCCGGCTTGTTTGCCACAGCGTAGCCTGCAGAACGAGCAAGACGGTTACACTCACCTTCAATAAAATTCTCAAATGTGTAGTTTTGATTCAATTGCGGATCAACCTGCAATTTCTTTAATCCAGGAATAACAAATGGATTTTTGATATCTCTATTCAAAGATACCGGCACAGGAATAGATTGCCTCTTACCCTCTGCTCCATTGCCATTCGATGGAAGATTAGTCGTATAGGGATGAGAAGCCGACGACTTCTCAACTACAATATTGTATTCCAATCTACCTTGTTCTCCCAAAAATTTCTTTACGGTCTTGCGAAGAATACCTACATAGTGTTCTTCCAACCACTCGTAAAAGAATAAGCTAGGAACTTGAATAGTCAAAACGTCACCCTCCAAACGGACTGCTTTCACAGGTTCAAACCAGGTCTTGAAACTTTGCGCTGGTATATTATCTTTGATAATCGAAAGACAATTATTCCAGACACTTGAATACGTTTTTTCCATTCTAAAATTGTTAATAAGTTGATTTACAATACGCGACAAAAAATATGTTGATAACTTTCTCTGAGAACGAAGATGACAAAAAAAAATCAGCTAAAAAACTAAAATATAAAATATTTAATAAAACCATATATATCAGCTAGTTAACTTGTAAAATTGTGGAAAACTTGCGCTAAAATTGATCTCTAAAAATAATTATTAACATTCCAAATTTATTTCAAAAAAAAGAACAAAAAAAGTAGTAAACATACTACAGATCAGTCTTAAAGGTCTAGAACTAAATTAACCAAAATAAAAGCGAAATACAACCTTTAGTTCATATATTTTTAATATTAAATTTATAAGAATTTAAAGTCTACTTAACAACATTACTCTATATCTTTCTAACCAATTCTGGAGCCATTGGAAAATAAAAAAATCTCATATCAACAGGCGATCGGAAAATCATTTTGTAACATAGCCGACAGGAAAATTTTAAAAAAGGACTTGGTTTATATCATAAAAAAAGGAAACCCGTTTAAAGAATTTCCTTTTTTTATGATATAATATAAGTAGTCCTATCTATCCAACCATCGTATGGGTAAATTTTCCATCACACATTTTCTTTCCCTCCTGCACAATTGCAGCTGCATCGTAATGAGAATTTCGCCATTGGGCGCTCTGCTCGGCATGCTCTACAATTCGGTCAGGAATACCTAATCGTACAATCTGACTGTTGTAACCATGGTCTGCCATAAATTCCAATACAGCAGAACCTATACCACCTTGTAGACAGCCATCTTCAACTGTGATTATCTTTTTAAATTTTTTAAAGACCTGATGCAATAAGGCTTCATCCAAAGGCTTGGCAAATCGCAGATCATAATGTGCAGGATGTATTCCCAATTCATTCAATTGCTGTACGGCTTTGACGGCTTCATTACCGATAGCGCCGAAGCTTAGAATAGCAAGTTCTTCACCTTCGGTAATCAAACGCCCCTTCCCGATTTCTATTTCCGTAAATGGACGGCGCCAATCGGGCATTACGCCATTTCCTCTTGGATAACGAATGACGAAAGGCCCTTTATTAGGCAATTGGGCGGTATACATTAAGTTTCTGAGCTCTTCCTCGTTCATCGGAGCAGAAACGGTCATATTGGGGACACAACGCATAAATGCGATATCATAAGCTCCGTGATGTGTGGCTCCGTCCGCTCCAACTACCCCCGCACGATCCAGACAAAAAACAACATTCAAATTTTGTAGCGCGACGTCATGGATAACCTGATCATAGGCGCGCTGCATAAACGACGAATAAATATTACAAAATGGTAATAAGCCCTGAGTCGCTAAGCCAGCACTAAATGTGACAGCATGTTGTTCCGCAATACCAACATCAAATGCCCGATCAGGCATTGCATTCATCATGATGTTCATTGAAGAGCCCGAAGGCATTGCTGGCGTAATACCAACGATTTTTCCATTCGCTTCTGCAAGTTCGACAAGTGTATGTCCAAAGACATCCTGGTATTTTGGTGCTACCGGTTTTTCACTGGAAGATTTTTTTATCTCTCCGGTAATTTTATCAAATAAGCCCGGCGCGTGCCATTTCGTCTGATCCTTTTCGGCAAGCGCGAATCCTTTTCCCTTAATTGTTACAACATGCAGCAATTTTGGACCGGGTATATGTTTAAGATCTTCAAGCGTCTTGGCTAATTTCTTTACGTCATGTCCGTCCACCGGACCAAAATATCTAAAGTTCAATGACTCAAAAAGATTAGCATTCTTTAATAAAGTCCCTTTGATACTTTTCTCCAGTTTTTTAGCAATACCGAGTGCATTTGGTCCTACTTCAGAAATTTTTGTCAGCACAGCAGCGATATCATCCCGAAATCTATTGTACCGTTTTGATGTCGTAATACTTGTCAAATATTCTTTCAGCGCGCCGACATTAGGATCTATCGACATACAATTGTCATTCAGAATCACCAATAGGTTAGATTTGGAGATACCAGCATGGTTCAATGCTTCAAAAGACATTCCACCGGTCAAAGCACCGTCTCCAATAACCGCAATATGCTGACGATCTTTTTCTCCCTTTATTTGGGAAGCAACAGCCATACCCAAAGCGGCTGAAATTGAGGTAGAAGAATGGCCTACCCCAAATGCGTCATATTCTGATTCAAAACGGTTCGGAAAACCCGAAATTCCATTTTCAATACGATTCGTATGAAATACCTCGCGACGTCCAGTCAGAATTTTATGACCATAAGCCTGATGGCCTACATCCCATATCAATTGATCATAGGGTGTATTCATTACGTAATGTAACGCCACCGTTAACTCAACGACTCCCAAACTTGCTGCAAAGTGACCACCATTCACCGAAACTTGATCAATAATAAATTGACGTAATTCCTGGCTTAGTTGTTCTAATTGGTCTTCCTTTAGCTTTTTAAGATCAGAGGGATCGTTTATTTTACTTAATAGTTCTCCAGCCTCAAATTGCATAGTACTGCTATTTACATTAAATGTTCACACAAAGTAACGACAATTTTATTTAATCTTTAAAATAAATCGCATTTCCATATTGTGCTACAACAAATAAAAATAGCAATAGTTTCCATATGAATAATTCCAACAGATTTTATTATGTAAATTTGTATAAGATATGCAAGTAGAAGAAGGTTACGAAATCAAGCTTCCTCAATTTGAGGGACCTTTTGATTTATTACTATTTTTTATCGAGCGGGATGAACTGAACATTCATGATATCCCCATTTCGAAAATTACCGATGATTTTTTGTCTTACGTAAGTCAGATGCAGGCGCTCAATATGGAGATGGCCAGCGAATTTATTTTTGTAGCCTCTACATTGATGCGTATAAAAGCAAAGATGCTGCTTCCGAGACCAGATCTGGATGAAAATGAAAACGAAATTGATCTAAGAGAAGATCTCGTTCAGAAACTTATTCTTTATAAACAATTTAAAGAGGTCTGCGAAGGTTTAAGGGTAATGGAAGAAAACCGTCTCCAGTTGTATAGCAGAGGCAATATTCATTATGATATACGCCAACAACTTCAATTGGATGCTACAGGTGAAAACCTGGATAGCTTTGATCTATACGGCCTGATGATGATCTATGAGCAAATGATGTATCAATTTCGCAATAGACCACCAGAAGTAACACATACCGTTGTAAAGTATCCCTATACGATTGAACAACAGAAAAAAGCAATAGCGGAGCTTATCGAAATCAATAAGAAATTAGATTTTCAGGAACTATTGAAAAACTCCGAAAACAAGGTTCAATTTGTCTATAATTTTCTGGCTATTTTAGAAATGCTCCAGCAGCGTCTTCTACAGATTGAAGTAGGATTAGGATACAACAATTTTAATGTCGAGGAGCGGGATCCGAAACAGGAAGATCTGGTACTCGAAGAAGAACTAGAACAATAAAAAAAGGTTGTCCGGCAAACTGGACAACCTTTTTTTATTATCGTCTAAATATGTCAACATCCAACTTCTTCAACATCCATTCACTGAAAACTTTGCTGTCCTTTTAAAAATCCTTGATTTAATCCTTTTTTTTGAAGGCATTCCAACCCTGAGCCATTATTGGATAAAGATTTCCAGATTTGGAAATCATTTCACAGCCTTCTGAAGCAGCTGTCATATAACCAATAATACTGATATCAGGTAAATTCTTAATCTTATCATGATCCGACTGTGCTATTGTAAACAACAGCTCATAATCCTCTCCACCATTAAGTGCTGCTACTGTCGGGTCAATACCGAATTCACGTCCGGTATCGTATGTCATTTGATCCAACGGAACTTTTTCTTCATACAATCTACAGCCTTTATCTGACTGCCGGCAAATATGAAGTATTTCCGATGCCAGCCCATCCGAAATATCCATCATTGCGGTAGGTATAAGATCTAATTTCGCAAATAACTCAACAATATCTTTTCGCGCTTCTGGTTTTAACTGACGCTCGACAATATAGTCTTTACCCTCCAGATCTGGCTGTACATTAGGATTCTCCAAATAGATATCTTTTTCCCTTTCCAATAGCTGCAATCCCATGTATGCTGCTCCTAAATCTCCAGATACACATAATAAGTCACCTTCCTTTGCTCCGTTACGGTAAACAATCTTATCTGCATCGGCATAACCTATACTTGTCACAGAGATAACGAGCCCCTGTGCTGAAGCCGAAGTGTCTCCGCCAACCAAATCAACATTATACTTCTTGCAGGCAATCAAAGCTCCTTGATAGATATCTTCTACGGCTTCCAGTGGAAATTTGGAAGACAAGCCGATAGAAAATGTAATCTGGGAAGCTATTCCGTTCATCGCATAGATATCGCTCAAATTAACCTGGACTGCCTTATATCCCAAATGCTTTAAAGGGACATATCGCAGATCAAAATGAATACCTTCCAAAAGCAAATCGGTAGAGATCAAAGTCTTCTTTCCTTCAAAATCCAATACTGCTGCATCATCACCAATTCCTTTAATGGTAGATTTTTCGGTCAGCTCCACTGCTTTACTGATATAGTCAATTAAACCGAACTCCCCCATTTCCTCCAAATTGGTGCGTTCAGTATTATCAAAATCAAACATGTTAAAAAATTTAAAATTTTAAACTATCATATAATGGCCAAACAAGTATCTCATAACCGCTATCGTTTAGCCCCGTAAATAGCATTATAAAAACAATAATCGATATGAATACCAATGTGTTATCATATCGATTATCATCAAAAATTATACAAATTATTACAATCCCAAACTTGCTGATATCTCCAACATCCGCTCAATAGGCCGTTGTGCGCGAAGTATGACGTCTTCAGGAAGTAAAATTTCAGGCGATTCATATTTCAAACAATTATAAAGCTTCTCAAGCGTATTAAGCTTCATGTGAGGGCAATCATTACATGCACAGGCATTGTTTGGTGGTGCAGGAATAAAAGTCTTCCCTGGGCTTGCTTTCTGCATCTGATAAAGAATTCCAGATTCTGTGGCTACAATATAAACCTGCGCATTATCTGTTTGCGTAAACTTAAGCATCCCCGATGTGGAACCCACATAATCCGCTTTAGCCAAAATATGATCTTCACATTCAGGATGAGCAATAAACTTAGCTTCAGGATATTCACTCTTCAGGCGATCAATTTTATCTTGAGAAAAAATTTCATGGACCATACAAGCACCGTTCCATAATACGAGATCACGACCAGTTTTTTTCTTTACATAAGCCCCAAGATTACGATCCGGTCCAAAAATGATCTTCTGATCTATCGGAAGACTCTCTACAATTTGGACTGCATTACTCGACGTACATACAATATCAGAAAGTGCCTTTAATTCGGCAGTACAATTGACATAGGTAATAACCAAATGATCCGGATACTGTTCCTTAAATTTAGCAAACAAGTGTGGTGGACATGAATCCGACAACGAACAACCAGCTTTAGCATCCGGCAAGATAACCTTCTTTGTGGGCGAAAGTATCTTCGCTGTCTCCGCCATAAAATGTACTCCGGCAAAAACAATTAAATCGGCATCTGTCTTTGCAGCTTCCTGAGACAAGCCTAAACTATCTCCAATATAGTCTGCAATATCTTGAATTTCAGATTCCTGATAATAATGTGCCAAAATTACAGCATTCTTTTCTTTCTTTAATCGTTGGATTTCAGCTACCAAATCCAATGAGGGGTCAATCGGAGCATCATTATATCCTTTTGCCTGAAGCTCATAATTTACAATTTCCATGCGGGTACTTTCAACAGTTTATGAACACAAAAATACGCATTGTTACATATATAAAAGTCAATAAAAAGCAAATTAATCAAATATGTAGCTGAGCTCTAATGAGAAGATAATATAAATTTTAAATTAAATTATTATCATTAAAATAAATAAATAGAGATCCAACCCAATTTAAACCTTTTTTGAGTTGAATATTCAGAAAACTGCCTGGAAATATACCTTATATCAAAAGCTCAGAGGGTTTGCGCCGAAATCTTTCTAACCTAGAAAATGACTTTCTCTCTATTTTCCACCTATTGAACGTTCTTAGGCATAATACAAAACAAGCAAAAATATAGCACAAACGGAAGGTTTATTTATTAACATTTCACATTCAACTAGGATTTTGCGCCCGCCAGAATTTAAAATTTGCCAAGAGAAAAAGAAAGAAAAAATATATGAAAAGCTCAAAGGGTTTAAACGGAAAGTTGCAGCGCCCTGTTTCCAACAGGCAGCACAAATCACCATACATATCTAATGGCAAAAGGAAGAGATTGCAAGAGAGCCTGGCTGCTTCCATTATAAACTCGTTTAGAATGGAATATTTACATACCATAACCCAATAGCTTACTTTTAAGAAAACGTAGAAGACTTTATTTCGATAAAATTTAAAATTTGAGTCCATAAAATTGGAAGGAAATACATTAGGTCTAATTTTTCATTTATCAGATCTCAATTAAAGTCCATGATAATCGGATATTTTCGATGAATTATAGTATCATATCGTACAATTGATTGTGAGAGGCCTCAAATTGAAAAACAGCACGACACATACTTTAACATATTAAAAGCGAAATTATTCGCGATAGCCAGGCAAAGACAGCTATCTGGGCTAGGATAGTTTCGAGCAGCTTTGAATAGCGAAGATTAGTTTAACAGTTTATTCGGTGCTTTCGTACTTCAAAGTCGTTTAGGATACAATTATTCTGTAAAAATTTAAAATAAAAAATTATAGCGCAAACTGGCGGGGTTTATTTTATCTATGAAATCATAAGAAGCAAAGTTAAAGCCCCATAGAATGCGATATTTGCGCCATTAATGGCTGAATAAAATTTTATGAAAATCTAAACCAGCTTGTATGAAGAGCTTTAAACACATTATTTTTCGGTTCAATAGATTTTGAATGAATAAGTTGAAAAAAATCTCAACTAGCCAAATACTAGTGATATCCTACTTGAATAGGGAATAGTACACCTTATATTCTATTTTATTAATTTATAAAATAATAAAATTACAATAAGGTTATAAAAATTATTAAGATCTATTTTCAATAGCAAAAATAGGGCTTTACAATCCATTAAATCCAATAGGGCATTTAAAATAAAAATCTATCGCAATCAGGAGGACTTTATTTTTAAAATAAGCCCCTTGAGATTCGTCTAAAAAATTTATTATAGCTGATAATGGTAATTATCAAAATCTAAAAGACTAAATTATATTTTTTTTAAGCTCCCAATCGATACTGGGGTCGCAAATATAGTAAGAATCTTTATTCCACAATAATTTTTTAAAAATAATCTCCACGAATTTAATCCATTTGGCATTTGCTAATGGAGGCGATTCAAAGATCTATCGCAAGACCTGTTATCAAGCCGTTTAAAATCCAATAATCAATCAAAACGGCATTTACAAAAAAAATATTCAATTGTAATTGAGTTTAATTGTATTAAAATTGATAACAAAGCCTCCAGAAATCGCATAATTACCGAAAAATCCTACAAAATTTCAAATATTGCAAAGAAATCGGCTATAAGCTGATCTCCGAACAGATTTGCCAGATTTTATGCCCATAAATACACATTTTGAAATCTCCGCTGGTAAAAATTAATTCCGATTGATCCAAAGCCTCTTAAAATGCCATAAAATCTTAAAAATTTATAAAAAAATCTAATATGCAAATCTAAATCGCTTTAGAGAAACGAAAACAGCATATCGATAAATTTCAAATTTAAATATTCCATAAAAATTCATCGAAAACGCTCTCTGCACGGCATATTTTCAATTTTTTTTAAAAAAAAATCAAATATCCAAACCTAAACGGCTCAAAATTCATATTTCTTTCAATCTCAAAATTTTCAAAGCCTTTCAGACTTTGACAAAATTGAAATAAAGCTACCAAAGTCTAAATAATTTAGTCTAAACGGTTCAAAAACCAATTTCTGGGCTTAAAGACATAAAAATGCCGATACAAACCCTTTTATAATTCCATAAAAAGTTGTTTAAAAAGTTTTAAAAAAAATATTCCATTCTAAAAAGGTCTAAAATACCTCAAGAATCTAGTTATCGAAAATAAAGCCGTTTAGAATTGAATATTTCAAAAGGGGAGTTTATCCCTTTCCAAATATCGTAACCTAAATAGGTTTGATTCGATATTGACAAAGCTAAACAAAGATTCTCGAACGTATTCCACAATCTTTTTTTTCAATAAATACTAATATTTTAAATTAAAGATTCTCTTATTGTTTATTAGGGTGTGGAAAAGTGGTATAAATTGATCTGAATCGATTTTGATTTGCGGTTTTTATAGAGTTTTCAACAATTTTTCAACAGAATTTTTGCTTTAAAGAGCTGATTTTTAAAAATCTAATTTTTTCCGTTTTTTATTTTCCATAATTTTTTGTTGAATAGTTAGTGTCGATAAAATGTGGAAATCTATCAAATTTTATGCGGAAAAATAATTGGAATTCGTGCTGTGAATAGGGGATCTGTGGAATGTTAAATACTTTTCATTTTTATTTAACCTTTTATTTACACGTTTTCCACATTTTTCGTTAATTTCAACCATCACTTTTGGGGATAGTTTGTGAATTTTAAATATATGGCAGATAGAAAGGTAGATTTTTTGGTCATTGGATCAGGTATTGCCGGATTAAGCTTTGCGTTGAAAGCTTCAAAATTTGGTAAAGTGTTGATAGTCACGAAGTCCAATGAGGATGAGTCTAATACAAAATATGCGCAGGGGGGAGTGGCTGCCGTTGTGGATAAGTCTGATAGCTTCGAAAAGCATATCATTGATACTCAGATAGCTGGGGATGGATTATGTGATGTGGAAATTGTGGAAAACGTCGTTAGGGAAGCACCGGATCGAATTGCTGAACTTATTTCCTACGGAACCTCATTTGACAAGGAAGAATCGGGGGTATATGACCTGGCTAAAGAGGGCGGGCATTCGGCTCACCGTATTCTTCATTATAAGGATATAACAGGTTACGAAATAGAAAGAGCATTGTTGGAGCAGGCTCATAGCGATCCCAATATTGAAATTGTCACACATTATTTTGCTATTGATCTGATTACCCAACATCATATGGGGGAATATGTGGATAAGAATAGGGAGGATATTACCTGTTATGGTATCTATGCTTTCAATACTTCATCTCACCTCGTGGACAAAATTTTGAGTAAGGTAACTGTCATGGCTTCTGGCGGTGCTGGGCATGTATATTCGAGTACAACTAACCCGACTATTGCTACCGGTGACGGAATAGCCATGGTTTACCGGGCTAAGGGCAAGGTGCGTAATATGGAATTTATGCAGTTTCATCCCACTTCATTATATAATCCTAAGGATTCTCCGGCATTTTTGGTGTCTGAAGCCGTTCGCGGTTTCGGAGGGATTCTTAGACGGGTGGATGGTGATTCTTTTATGGAGGAATATGACGAGCGGGCATCATTGGCTCCCAGGGATATTGTGGCACGCGCTATAGATGCCGAGATGAAAAAGTCGGGTATAGATTATGTGTATTTGGATATTACCCATAGGGATAAGGAGGATATCATTAAGCATTTTCCAAATATTTATGAGAAGTGTCTCTCCATCGGATTGGATATGGCGACAGACTTTATACCGGTCACTCCGGCAGCACATTATTTATGCGGGGGAATTTATGTGGATGATTTCGGAAGAAGTAGTATACGCAACCTGTACGCTTGTGGGGAGTGTTCGTCAACCGGACTACATGGGGCAAATCGTTTAGCTTCGAATTCTTTGCTGGAAGCCCTCGTATATGCGCATCGCATCTTTTTGGATGCGACCAAAGCGATTGAATCCATACATTATGTTACTAATGTCCCGGATTGGGATGACTCCAAGACTTCACTTTCTAACGAGGACATTTTGGTTAGCCATAACTTGCGCGAATGTCAGAAAATTATGAGTGACTATGTTGGTATTGTCCGGTCAGATTTTAGATTGGAAAGAGCCCTAAAGCGTCTACATTTATTATATGCGGAAACGGAGGACTTTTATCGTAACACGAGGCTCTCTGTGAAGCTTTGTGAACTACGTAATGTGATCCAGGTAGCTTATATTGTAACCAAGTCGGCTATGCTGCGGAAAGAGAGTAGGGGCCTGCATTATACGACGGATTATCCACAACACTCAACTGTATTACAAGACACAATATTTTAGGACATATGGCACTTATTTTACCCGTTCTGGACAAGTCTCCATTGATCGCAGAAGAATGCTTTTTAGCACCCAATTCGACTATTGTTGGCGATGTGGAGATTGGGCACCATTGCTCGGTATGGTTCAATGCAGTGATCCGCGGAGACGTTAATTATATTCGTATAGGCCATTATACGAATATCCAGGATGGCGCTGTTATTCACTGTACGTATAAAAAATGTGGAACGACGATTGGCAATTATGTTAACATTGGTCATCAGGCAATGGTACATGGATGTATCGTGGAGGATTACGTGTTGATCGGAATGGGCGCTATCGTCATGGACAATGCAGTGGTAGAATCCAATGTAATTATTGCAGCGGGGGCTGTTGTTCTGGAGAATGTCCGTTGTGAGTCGGGATTTTTGTATGCTGGCGTTCCAGCCAAAAAGATAAAAGCGCTAACTGATGAACAGAAAGCGCTTTTGAAGCAGTTGCCCCATAACTATGTATTATATAGTTCGTGGTTTTAGCTTAAACGTATTAGCAATATAATTTTGCCTTTATTTTTGGCCGTGACCTTGACTTTAATTACTTTTTGAGACCACTTAATGAAAAGCTATCTTTTTGTTCCCAGTTTGCGCGTATAGTGAAAACCTTATTTAAGTAGACAACAGGTTCTGGGAAAGTCTTCTTTTCAACATTTCCGGTATCCCATATTCCGTTGTCGTTATCATCCCGAATGACACGTATGGTATATTTTCCTCCTGGAAACTGTTTGTAAACTACCGAGGCGTTATTACTATTTATTTTGTCTAATCTATATATTCTATCTTTTTTCTCATTGATCAGTTCGACCAAGTAGGTTGTATTGCTATCAAGATCCGTAAAATCAAATGTTAGATCCCCATAGTTCTCGCTATCGTCATAAGTAAGATCAAATTTTTTCTCTTTATTTTGCTCTCCGAAATAGCCAGTTATAGCACCTTCGGTAAATTCTATTTGATATTTTTTATCCTTTCTCCAGTTATAGCGGATATGGTAGATATTGGAGTCATTTGTATCGACCGCCAATTGATAATTTGTTCTGAAAAGAGAATCCTCTTTGAATTTTAGCTTGGCTTTATCTATATTTTTTATCGGTGTAAAAGCGGATACCTGAAGGTGATTGATTCTGTCCACCTTTCCATTATTGGGGGTAAACTGGGGATCAATAACTTGTTCAATTTTTACATTTCCTCTTCTGACAAGAATGGTATCCAAAGGTTTCTCATCTTCTGTCAGAACAAGTTTTAAAGAGTCTATTTTTAAATTTGGCAGAAACAATGTAGCCGAATCCGAAGTCTTTGAGAATCGCACAATCTTATCTTTATTATTGACCTCATCGTTCAATATATTTAGTGTGGGATTATCAACTCTTCTATTGAAAATTAATAGGACACTGCCGTTTTTTTCAAACTTCTTTTCCTGTGTACGGAATTTTTTTGGAATCGCTTTAAATACTTCAAGGTTGATATTGGTGAGATCATGTTCCAATACGATGGAATCTTTCAGAAAACCTATTTCTTCATCGGGTGAATTATAAATTCGGTCATTGTTCTTTTCCTGGAGCGCATAGATGCGATATGTTCCTTCACGGAGATTATTTAGTTTGTAATTTCCGGCAGTATCTGTTGTTGTAAAGATATTGGCTTTCTTTTTTCCAAAAATCGAATCCTGGCTTATCGGAATTAGCAGAACTTTAACCTCTTTTAAGACCTCTTTTGTCATTGCGCTCTTTACATTGCCCGATATACTGAGTGAGTCAATTTTATCGCCTGTTGCAAATACATAAGCATAATTTACCAATGCATTTCCTGCATTATAATCTACTAGGCCTTTACCAAAATAAATACTATACGTCGTATTTTTTTCCAGGGAATCTGGTAGAGTGATTTCCAGATTTTTTTTCTTGATTTTGAATTGGGGATTACTTCCCATATCAGGTGTGATACTGAATTCCTTTTGTTGATTGGCCAACTTGACATACTCATCGAATGTGATGACGATTTTTTTCTCTGTAAAATTCTTCGAAAAGTTCGTAGGACTTTCCTGTAGAATTTTTGGTGGAATAGAATCTTTGGGCCCCCCTGTTGGCTGTTGTATACTCGCACATTGTATTGACAGCCCAATGAGCATTATAAACATGCTTAAAATAAGTAATCTCGTTTTTAAGCTACTTTTTAGCCTCTCTGAACTACTTTTATTACTTTTTAAAGAAGTTATCATAAAAAATAGAATATTGTCTTAAATCGCTTATTTTAAGCTTGTTTATTTTTATTTATAAAAACCTGATAATCAATTAATTAACTCATATGTACCATCAGAACGCTGATATCTGATGGTGATACGCCTGAAATTCGAGAAGCCTGCCCTAATGTTCTTGGCTTTACCTTTGCTAATTTCTGTCTGGCTTCTATGGACAGTGAAGTTAACAAACTATAATCGAAATCAGGATTAATTTCTCTATCTTCCATCTTCTTCATTCGATTGACGATCTCGATTTCCTTTTCGAAGTAGCTTTCGTATTTGAGATTAATTTCTGCCTGCTCTATGGTTTCCTTGTCAAATTGGGAAACGTATTGAGCAAAGCCTTCGTCCCCTTTGATGATGTCCTGTATATTAACTTGCGGTCGGGCAAGTACGTTACTTAAACGTGTTTTTTGTGGAAGTGCAGTTGAACCTACTTCCGCCATTACAGTATTCATCTTCTCGAGATCTGTTGAATTCTGCTTGAGGTATTCAATGATGTTATTCGAGTTTTCTATTTTATCCTGCACTTTCTTTAGTCTTTCCTCCCCAACTAATCCTAATTTGTAGGCTAATGGTGTAAGGCGGATATCGGCATTATCCTGACGTAATAATAGACGGTGTTCCGCTCTTGAGGTGAACATACGGTACGGTTCTTCGGTTCCTTTTGTGACAAGGTCATCTACCAGTACACCGATATAGGACTCGGATCTTTTTAGAATAAGTTCTTTATCGTCATTGACACGTTGATGTGCGTTTATACCTGCAAGGAAACCTTGCGCTGCTGCTTCTTCATACCCTGTGGTTCCATTGATCTGCCCGGCGAAGAAAAGATGTTTCACCAATTGAGTTTCCAATGTTAGGTCAAGTTGCATCGGTGGAAAGTAGTCGTATTCTATTGCATATCCCGGACGGTACATCTTTGCATTTTCAAAACCCGGAATGAGCTGCAGCGCTTTTAGCTGTACATCTTCAGGAAGTGAAGTTGAGAAACCATTTACATAAATTTCTACTGTTTTGAATCCCTCCGGTTCCACAAAAATCTGGTGCCGTTCACGCTCCGCAAAGCGGTTGATTTTGTCTTCTATTGAAGGACAATAACGTGGACCTAATCCTTTGATCCGCCCGGTAAACATGGGTGATTTTTCAAAACCAGTGCGGAGCATTTCATGTACCTTGTCGTTGGTATATGTAATCCAGCAACAGCGTTGTTCAGTCGGCATCGCTACATCTGTATAGGAGAAACGTCCTTTCTTTTCATCGCCCCACTGTTCTTCCATAAGTGCATAGTTAAGACTACGGCCATCAATTCTCGGCGGAGTACCGGTTTTCATTCTACCTGATTCGAAACCCAGTGAAACGAGCTGTTCCGTCAATCCTGTAGCAGCCTTCTCGCCTGTCCTACCGCCTCCGAATTTTTTATCACCGATATGGATTACACCGTTTAAGAATGTTCCATTTGTTAGGACTACGGCATCCGATTCAATTTCGATTCCCATAGAAGTGATCACTCCGCATGCTCTTCCGTTTTTAACGATTACCTCTTTTACGGTGTCTTGCCACATATCCAGGTTAGGTAAAGATTCTAATTGTAATCTCCACTCTTCCGCAAATCGCATACGGTCATTTTGTGTACGTGGACTCCACATCGCCGGACCTTTTGAAAGATTAAGCATGCGAAATTGAATCGTTGATTTGTCTGCAATGATCCCGGTATATCCACCCATAGCATCTATCTCTCTTACGATTTGTCCTTTGGCTACACCACCTATAGCGGGGTTGCAACTCATCTGAGCTATCACACCCATATTCATTGTAATAAGCAAAGTTGACGAACCCAGATTGGCGGCTGCGGCAGCTGCTTCACATCCGGCATGTCCGGCGCCTACTACAATTACATTATATTTTTTAAACATTTTTCTGTTCTTGTTCCACGTGAAACGCGGTGTTTTATTTGTTTACAAATTTACTCTTTTATTTACGTTCCACGTGAAACGCAAATGAAAAAATCACATTAAATCGGCAAGGTGTAACCATCGCTCAGATTTTTTGTCTATTTGTTCTTGCAAAGCTTTTATCTCTTCTGCCACTACTAAAAGTTTGATATGATCTGTTAATTGGTTTAATTCTCTACTCTTTGCTTTTAGTTGTATTTCGAGATTTTCTATTTCAGTTTCGAGTTTGTTATATTCAAGCTGCTCCTTGTAAGATAGCTTTTTCTTTTCTTCTTTTGCCTGAGGCTTCGCTGTTTCCTGAATATTCTTTTTTTGCTTTTCCTTTTCTAATTTTTGAAGTTCCTCTTGTTCTATTTTAAAGTCAGCATAGTTTCCATTATAGATACGGATCTTGCCTGTCCCTTCAAATATGAAAAGTTGGTCTGTCAACTTATCCAATAGATACCTGTCGTGGGATACTAATATCAGTACGCCTCTATAGTTATCGAGAAACTCCTCGAGTACATTTAGGGTATCGATGTCTAAGTCATTAGAAGGCTCATCTAATATAAGGAAATTTGGATTTTTCATTAATACCCGCATTAGTTGGAGACGTTTTCGCTCCCCGCCGCTAAGTTTATTGACAAAGCCAAACTGCTTTTCCGGAGGAAATAAAAAGTGCGTGAGTAATTGAGATGCTGTAATTACTTCTCCGTTTGCCATCTCAATATAGTCCGCAATATTTTTTACAACATCAAGTACGCGATCATTTTCGTTTACTTCGAGCCCCCCTTGTTTATAGTATCCATATACGGTGGTCTCTCCCACTGCTATAGTTCCAGCATCTGGCGTTTCTTCTTTTGTGATAAGATTTAGAAAGGTTGATTTACCCGTTCCATTTTTTCCCGCTAGGCCTATGCGGTCTCCTTTTTTGAATGTGTAAGAAAAATCCGTAACGATTTCTTTTGGTCCATAATGTTTGGATACATGTTCCAATTCGAGAATTTTAGATCCTTGCCTACTTACTTTTACACTAAGTTGAACAGCGTCGTTTCCCTTTATTGATTTTGATTTTTCTTCCAGATCATAAAATGCTTCGATACGGGATTTTGATTTAGTACCCCGAGCCTGAGGCTGGCGCCGCATCCATTCCAATTCCTTACGAAGTAGATTTCTGCTCTTTTCGACCATGACTGCATCTATAGTCTCGCGATCCGACTTCTTCTCTAAAAAATAAGAATAGTTACCTTTATAAATATATAGATTGCCCCTATCCAGTTCCCGGATTTCTGTACAGATATTATCGAGAAAATAACGGTCGTGTGTGACCAAAAGTACCGTTTTATTTCCGGTGGTAAGTAGCTTCTCTAGCCATTCAATGGTCTCTATATCCAGGTGGTTGGTTGGTTCATCGAGGATATATACGTCCGGTTCATCTATCAAAAGTTTGGCTAGTGCTAGTCTTTTGCGTTGCCCTCCAGAGAGACTTTTTATATCCTGTTGAAAATCCATAATGTTTAGGCGATTTAAAATCGTCTTTATGTTATGCTCATATTCCCAGGCATTCAGTGAGCTTATTTTTTCAGTAAGGTCTTCTAATTTTTTCTGATCGATATCACTGCTCTCAAGAAGTTCTTCATATTCCCGGATTAAACGCTGCTGGTCGTTGTCAGCACTATATATAAAATCATTGATTGATTTTAATCCTGTGAAATCAGGATCTTGTTCGAGAAAACCTATTTTTATACCTTTTTCTTTGACAACTTTTCCTGATGTTGGCAAGGTACGGTCTGCTAAAATGGAAAGCAATGTTGATTTGCCTGTACCATTTATTCCGACCAAAGCCACCCGCTCTCCTTTTTGGAGTCCGAAGTGTAAATCTCTAAAAAGCCACCTATCGTGGAAGGAATGGCTTACTTGTTCTGTAGCTAAAATACTCACGTTATATCACCCAAAAATTAATTTTAGTCATTTTAATACAATAAAATTCCCTTCAAGAATCCATTACCCTTGATGGTTTTTTAAAGTTTTGAAAATCAAATAGTTATATATATTTTTGATTTTCAATTATTTATATATTGAATCAATAATCTGTTTTGATTGCTGACTAATTAAATCTGTTGGATGGCTTTCTATACTATGTTAACAGGCGGTAAATTGCTGCTGCGCAGCACAGTCTCAGTAACAAGTTGATTTTAGAATGCATGCAAAAATAAAGAAATAGTTTCTTATTCGATGCGAAAAAAGCGTCGTTGTGTGATAAATTGGCAATAATGATATTACCTTGATAAACTTAATTCAATGCATAATCCGCAATCAGATTGAAACGTGGTATTTCAACCTGAAAATCGCTATTATCCAAAGAACGGATCATGTTGTAATGTCCTTCCATAAAACCAAATTCGCTGTTGAGATTACATCCCGAAGTGTATTGATGTATCTGGCCGGGTTCAATTACAGGCTGCTCCCCCACAACTCCTTCGCCTGATACCTCCCTATAGTCGCCTTTTGCATCGAAAATTTTCCAGTAACGACTGATCAGTTGTACGGTGTAATCGCTCAAATTTTCTATGCTAATGTGATAAGCAAACATAAAATGTTCACGGTCGGGATTGGAATACTCCGATTGATAGATGGTTTCAACCGAGATTTTTACGCCTTCTGTAATTTGTGTGATCATTTGGATGATGTTTATTGTTGCAACAAATACTTATGCTAAAATACTAATAATGAGTTTAAAATTTGCAAATTTAATCAATTTTAACGATTTGCTTATGCGAAGTTTAAAATTACTATAAGCAAATGGCCGTTAATTAGTAGGTTTGTATATGGCAAATGGTATATTATATTTAATTCCCGTTCCTTTGAGCGATGATGCTGCATTCCAGTCTTTTACTCCCTATTTGGTTGAAACAATCAATACATTGGACGAATATATCGTTGAAAATGAAAAGACTGCAAGAAAGTTTCTAAAGCTGGCAGGTTTAAAAATACCCCAAAGTGAATTGAAAATACATGATTATGGGAAACATGCACGGGACAAAGGAAATATTAGTGATTTTTTTGAGGGCTTGAAGCAAGGTAAAAATGTAGGTTTGATGTCGGAGGCCGGTTGTCCAGGAGTAGCGGACCCAGGCGCTTCTGTTGTTGCCCGTGCGCATCAGCTCGGGATTAAAGTGGTGCCATTGGTTGGTCCCAGCTCAATCTTATTGGCACTTATGGCTTCGGGGTTTAGTGGACAGAAGTTTGCTTTTCAAGGTTATTTACCTATTGATAAAAATGAGCGTACGAAGAAGATCAAAGATCTTGAGCTGCAAGCTATCCGTGAGAAGCAAACCCAGATTTTTATTGAAACACCTTTTCGGAACAACCATCTTCTGGAAGATCTTCTGAAAACATGTAAACCGAATACCCAGCTCTGTGTAGCTTGCAACGTGACTTCTGCTGATGAATCTATAAAGAGTCTGGCTATTGCTGAATGGAAAAAACAAAAAGTGGATTACCATAAAAAACCAACCATATTTTTATTGTATGTCTGATTAGTTCTATAGGGTTCTCCCCTACCCTGCTTTGCCCTGCTGGGTAATTTTAATATAAAATACGTGTTTAAAAACAAAGGGGCGGGCTGTTGGCTTATGAGTAAGTACTTACATATAGTATTTTCAACAGCGAAATAGTATATGCTTATTGGAACATAGTAATTTGTTGAGTAGTTTTAGAAATAATGTTAGAACTATTGGTTTAAATATAATCTAAATATAATAGAATGAATTTTAGTAAATTAGGTTGTTTTATCTTGTTTTTTTCGTTAGTTATTAGCTTAAAATGTGTTTATTCACAGCAAGCTACCTATGTCATTGTGCATGGCGCTTGGGGTGGTGCTTGGCAATTTAAAAATACAGCAAATGAATTAGAGAAAGAAGGACATAAAACCTATCGACCCACACTGACCGGCCTTGGAGAACGTTATCATTTAGCGGATACTACTATTCGTTTGCAGACTCACATTAACGATGTGATCAATACGATCTTGTTTGAAGATCTTCGAGATATCGTTTTAGTCGGCCATAGTTACGGTGGAATGATAATAACAGGCGTAGCAGATAGTCTTCCAGATCGAATTAAAAAGTTGGTTTATTTAGATGCCATCTTCCCTGATAATCAAGAATCTGTGATGAGTTTGATGGTTAAACCAGGTAGTAGCAATAGCCTTTTAAAACTTGATAAAGATGGTTATATTATTCCATTTTGGATGAAGGATGAGAGTAAGTTTCCGCGGGATGTCCCCCACCCTTTGAAGACGATGACTGATAGAATCAATTTAAGAAATCCGGAGAGAGAGAAAATTCCGGCTACTTACATCTTGACCTACCAGGATGATAAGGCAATGGACAAAGATGACTTTTACCCATTTTATGCGAAGGCAAAGCAACGTCATTTTAAAACCGTTGAATTGATTAGCGATCACAACCCGCAAATAAAAAAGCTGAAAGAATTAGTAGATTTGTTATTACAGGAAAAATAAATAAGAGTAAGATATCCAAATGACGCAAGAAGAATTAGTAAAAGAATTAAGTAAACCCGAAGTACTGTATACAGCCTTAGGTCTGATCCTTATACGCATTATTATTTGGTTGTTGTTTGCGAATACGATTCGCAGAACATTAAGCCTGATAGCTGTGGAAAATAGATTGATGACACCCAATCAATCTTGGTTGGTTGCCATTCCATTAGTCAATATTTACTGGAATTTTCAGGTTGCTTCCCGCTTAAGAGATTCGCTCATCAATGAGTTCTATGATCGTAAGATTGCTGTTGAGGAGAATCCAACCTTTCGGAAAGGATCATTATATTCCTGGATCTATTTGGCTACAAATATTCCCCTGCCGATTTCCATTTCAGGTGTGCTTGTTATCATGCACTTTGTCACATTGGCTAACTATTGGTTTAATATCAATGCAAATCGTAGAATTTTGGAAGAACATGATAAATTTCGAGAAAAGGAGGTCATTATAAACGATGAAAATTAAAGCAGTTATTCAATACCTGGAGCAGCTGGCTCCATTGGATTTACAGGAATCTTACGATAATGCCGGACTTATTGTCGGCAATGCAGATCAAGAGATTACCAAAGTATTAATTTCGTTGGATTGTACGGAGGAAGTTGTACAGGAAGCGATCGAAAAAGGGTGCAATTTGATTGTTTCACATCATCCCATTGTTTTCAAAGGATTAAAAAAAATCAACGGAAAGAATTATGTTGAGCGTACTGTCATAAAAGCTATAGAAAACAAAATTGCCCTTTATGCAATACATACCAATTTGGATAATGTTATCGGTGGGGTTAATTCAAAAATAGCGGATAAGCTGGGATTGGTTAATCAGGCGATATTGGAATCCAAGCCCAATGTACTGCGCAAGATGGTTGTATTTGTGCCTAGGAGCCATGTAGAAGAAGTCAGGACAGCGTTATTTGATGCCGGAGCGGGCCAGATCGGTAAGCACTACGACCAATGTAGTTTTAATACTGCTGGTTATGGAAGTTTTAGACCTTTGGCGGGATCCGAACCTAGTATAGGCGAAGTAGGAACGCAAGAACGTGTTGAAGAAACGCGGATTGAAGTGATCTATACACGTTCAATTGAACGAAAACTCCTTTTGGCGCTTTATGAAGCACATCCTTATGAGGAGGTTGCTTACGATCTTTTCGATTTACAGAATACTGCAATAGAAATTGGCGCCGGAATGATCGGTAATTTATCAGAACCCATGGATGAGTTGGAGTTTTTGGCTTACCTGAAGAAGAATCTTAACTTAAATGTTATCCGTCATACAGCGCTTCTCGGAAAAAAGGTTAGTAGAGTTGCTGTTTGCGGTGGTGCAGGCGGTTTCCTATTGAGTGCGGCAAAGCGATCAGGAGCTGATTTTTTTGTAACAGCTGATTATAAATACCATGAATTTTTTGATGCGGAGGGTGAAATTGTTATTGCAGATACGGGACATTTTGAGAGCGAACAATTTACGCAGGAATTATTGTACGACATTATTACGAAAAAATTTCCTAACTTTGCAACCTTGACAACAGAAATAGATACAAATCCTATAAAATACTACAGTTGATGGAACAAACCGTAGAACAAAAATTGAAAGCACTATGGCTTTTGCAAGCCATACATACTAAAATAGACAAAATTCGCCAGGTTCGTGGTGAATTACCTATGGAAGTTGCAGATCTTGAAGATGAGATTGCGGGTTTAGAAACTCGTATTGAGAAGATCAGAACAGACTTAGACGATTTAGAAGATTCAATCGTTAAGCGTAAAAACATGATTAAGGATGCCCAGGCTGCCATCAAAAAGTATGAGTCGCAGTTAAATGAGGTAAAAAATAATCGTGAGTACGACGCTATTTCGAAAGAAATTGAAATCCAAGGTCTTGAGATTCAGGTTTGTGAAAAGAGAATCAAAGAAGCAGAATTCGAGATTCGTAACAAAACAGAAAACTACGATACCACGGTAGGTAACCTGGAATACAGCAAAAGCGAACTAGAGGGTAAAAAGAAAGAATTGGAGACAATTACTTCTGAAACTCAAAAGGAAGAAGATGCTTTATTGGCTAAAGCTGCTGAAGCGGAAGCCAATATCGAAGAACGTTTGGTAAAAGTTTACTACCGCTTACGTAATTCCTTCAAAAATGGTTTAGCAGTCGTTTCGATTGATCGTGATAGCTGTTCAGGATGTCACAATAAGATCCCGGCTCAGATGCAATCTGAGATTCGTCAACGTAAAAAAATCATTATCTGCGAACATTGTGGTCGTGTTTTGGTGGACGAAGGTATCGTATTGGAAATCGAACAGGAACACGGTTTTTAATCGTCAATAAAAGGATAAAGCCCTGCCCAAAAAGCAGGGCTTTTTTTACGCTATATTTTTTTATGCAACTTTGTTGATATACGAAGTGATTTACTAAACAAAATAGTAGCTTTGTATGGTAAGTTTTAACCTTTATATTTTTATGAAGTTGATATGCGGAGTAATGTACTGAACAAAATCATAGTTTTGCATATTAATTTTAACCTTTGAACATTTATGAATAAAACTCATTTTAAGTTGATTGCGGCATTTTTGATCGGAACTTCATTTCTACAGGTCAAAGCGCAGGAAACTTTATTGCTTCGAAACCCAAGTATCAGCGCAAGTAATATTGCTTTTGTGTACGGCGGAGATATCTGGATAGCAGACAAGAATGGTGCAAACCCAAGGCGCCTCACAACAAATCCCGGTGTCGAACAAAATCCAATGTTCTCTCCTGACGGGAAGAAAGTTGCTTTTACGGGAAATTATGATGGTAATACAGATGTATACGTTCTTCCTATAGAAGGTGGAGAGCCCCAACGTATCACTTATCATCCTTCTTCGGACGTATTACGTGGCTGGTTGAATAATGATGAAGTTTATTATACAACATCGCGTGACTTCACCTATGCATTAAGCCCGCGATTATACAGTTCTACTATTCAGCGATTAGGGATGGACAAAGCTTTACTAATGCCTGAAGCGACACAAGGTAGCCCTTCCGCTGATGGCCGTTATTGGGCTTATATCAAAAATACGGATCCGACAGAGCGGGATCGCGTAGCTTTCAAGCGCTATAGAGGTGGTGGTACACCTACCATTTGGATTTTTGATACAAAGACTAAGGAAATAGAAGCAATTCCCCAGGTAAAAAGCAACGATGTTAAGCCCCTTTGGTTAGGTAATAAGGTTTATTTCCTGTCCGATCGGGATAAAATAGTCAACATCTTCAGTTACGATACCAAGTCCAAGAAAGTTGAAAAGCTAACTGATTTCAAAGATTACGATGTGCGCTCGCTAAATGGAAACGGCAATGAATTGATTTTTGAATATGCAGGTGTATTGAATACATTAAACTTAACTAACAATAATAAGGTAACTGCCCTACACATTAGTGTAAACACAGATGCGATGTTTAAGCGTCCTTTCTATAAAAATATAAAAGACGACATTCGTTACGCTGCCCTATCTCCCACAGGTCAACGTGCGTTATTTGAATCTAGGGGCGAGATCTTCACCGTACCCAAGGAGAAAGGTGAAGCGCGCAATTTATCGAATTCGCCGGGGTCACACGAACGTTTTCCGGATTGGTCGCCCAACGGAAAATGGGTTTCTTATATCTCCGATAAGAACGGTTCCTATCAGCTCGTTTTAGTGGATCAGTTTGGAAAGGATCAGCCGCTATATTTCAATCTGGGCGAGACCAATTTTTATTTTGAACCTACATGGTCTCCCGATTCGAAGAAGCTGTTTTATAACGACGCTCATCTCAATCTGTACTATATTGATATCGCATCTAAGACCATAGTGAAGGTTGCGGACGATAAACTGAGCGGCCAAACCGGCAGAGTTTCGAATCATTTTCAACCGAGTTGGTCTCCGGATTCCAAATGGATTTCATTTACACGTACCTTAGAAAACGGAGTACCTGCTGTATTTATGTACAATCTGGATACCAAGAAAACGCAGCAGATTACAGATGGCATGAGTTCTGTTCGCAGCACTGCTTTTTCACAGGATGGGAAATATCTTTTCTTTACAGCAAGTACCAATACAGGATTGACCAATTCTGGTCTGCACATGTCGGCTACACAACGTAATGTTGACTATGCCGTGTATGCTTTCATTCTGTCAAGTAAAACCCCTTCTTTCTTTAAGAACGAAAGTGATGAAGAGCAGATTCGTGAGGATAAAACCGATAAACCAGCGGAAAAAGAGAGTAGCAAAAATGCACGTGTAAAAGAAAACGATAAAAAAGCACCGAAAAAGGATAAAAAGGAGGAAACTCCGGCGAATAGACCTGAAGACAAATCTATTCAAGTAGATTTTGACCGTATCGAAAATCGTATTGTAGCTTTACCTTTGCCAGTAGGTACCTATTGGAGTCTGAATGGACTGGTTCCAAACCAGTTGACTTACCAGCGCGGAGGGACCATCGGAGCCTATGATTTCAAAGATCTGGAAAATAAGACATTGGTTGAAAATGCCCGTAGTTTTGTAATCAGTGCCGATGGCAAAAAAATGTTATATCAGACTGGGAATGGTTATAATATTGTGACGGCTGGACAGAAAGTAGCGTCTCCGACGGCTGGCGTCATAAAATTGGATGGCATCCAACAATTGGTCGATCCTGCTGCAGAATGGAAACAGATCTTCAACGAAGTTTGGGCCATGCAGAAAGACTATTTTTATGTCGAGAATATGCATGGAGCAGATTGGAAAGCCATGAAAACCAAATATGAAAAGTTTCTCCCTTTTGTCAATCACCGTTCTGATTTAGGTTATTTATTGAACGAAATGATGGGCGAGATGGTTGTTGGACACAATTATATTTATCCAGGTGATCAGCCTGCTAGTCCATCTGTATCAGTGGGCGTATTAGGGGCCGACTATACGATCAAAAATGGATATTACCAGATCGCAAAGTTATTTACACGGTTGGAATGGAATCCTTCTTTTAAGGCACCGTTGGCAGAGCCCGGATTGAATATCAAAGAAGGTGACTACATTGTCGCTGTAAATGGTATTGAATTAACTGAAGACAAGGATATCTATAGTTTATTTGATAATACTGTAGGTAAACAAGTGGCGTTAAAAATTAATTCCAAACCATCGCTTGTTGGTGCCCGCGAAGTCGTTATAAAACCGATTTCCTTTGCAGACGAAATGAGTTTGCGCAGCATGGAATGGGTGGAGCGTAACCGCAGGAAAGTAGATCAGTTAAGCAATGGACAAATTGCTTATGTATACATGCCAAATACAGGTCCTGAGGGGTACACCTACTTCAATCGCTATTATTTCTCCCAGATGGATAAAAAGGCCCTTCTGATGGACGAAAGAAACAATGGTGGTGGCTGGGTAGCCGATTATGTCATTGACTTACTCTCGCGTGAATTAATTTCCGGCTGGGGTATCCGTGATGGTAAAGGATTTACGACTCCAGGCAATGGTATTTATGGGCCAAAGGCAATGATCATAAATGAAAATGCGGGTTCGGGAGGTGATATGATGCCTTATATGTTCCGCTTCAAGGGGCTAGGTAAGCTGGTCGGTCGTACAACAATGGGTATTTTGGTCGGTATCAGTGGATATCCGCCGTTGTTGGATGGTGGACGCATTACCTCGCCAAACTTTGGGGTATACGACCTGAAAGGTAACTGGATTATAGAAAATGAGGGTGTCGCTCCAGATATATTTGTGGAGCAATTGCCGAAGGATCTATTAGAAGGACGTGATCCACAATTGGAAAGAACGGTGAAGATTTTATTGGAAGAAATGAAAACCTATCCTTACAAAAATCTACAAAAACCAGCAGATCCGATACGGGTAAATTAATAGACCAATATCGATAATGCCTAAAAAGGTTCCGGAAATTATTTCGGAACCTTTTTTATATACTATCTAAGCGCTATTTACTAGATTTTGATACTTATTTTTTAGTGTTTCCAACTGATCTGGAACCTTTCATAATACCGTTTTTTCTACTGATCCGGCCAGGGATGTCTTATTGAATTGCAGCGAAATTTATAAAGTGGCATGCTTTTATTGTTATCTTTAAAACATATTTTAAATTTTATGTATCCCGAGCAAACTACTTCCCCATTTCAATCATTATTGCGTCTGGTCCTGTTGGTCATCGGATTTACCTTTCTCTCACAGGTCATCGGTATCCTTATGCTCTTTTTCTATTACAAATTTACAGGACAGGTATTTTCATTGGCTACCCTCATGCATGGTTCCGCAAATGAAATGCGCTTTTTGTTGTTGATGAGTAGTTTGGGATCCTTTGTTGTGCCGGCCTGTCTAATGCATACACGTGAGGGGTACGGAATTACTTATTTTAAACAAGAATACGCGCCACAGGCAAAGCAGTTTGCCTATATCTTTTTTGCCATGCTTGCTTTTATGCCGCTGATGAGTCTAATCGGACATTGGAACGAATCATTACAGTTGCCAGATAACATGAGATCCGTACAGGTTTGGATGGAGCGCAGCGAGCAAGAATCAGGAGATCTGATCGAGGGAATTATCATAGAAACAAGTTTTATGGGATTTCTTTTTAATCTGGTGGTTCTGGCGTTGATACCAGCCATTGGCGAAGAACTTTTATTTCGAGGTGTCCTTCAAAATATCGTGGGAAGGTGGGTTTCGAATTCCCATGTTGTTATTTGGGTTGTCGCTATCGTCTTTAGTGCCATACATCTGCAGTTTTTTGGATTTATACCACGAATGTTGCTGGGGGCATTTTTTGGCTATCTGTATGTATGGAGCAAAAACATTCTCTTGCCTATTTTTGGTCATTTTGTCAATAACGCCGGAGCGACAATGATGTCTTTTTATTATACACGAAATGGTAAAAGTTATGAAGAGATCAATGCATTCGAAATGCAGTCTTGGTGGATATATGTTGTAGGCTTCATTTTTACTGCTATTTTTGTATTCTTATTTTATCAGTCAACACAAAAAGAAAACCATGGAGAACGATTGGAAGAAAATTAAGACGTATACAAATGCTATTCAGGCCGAAATAGTGAAACAAATGCTGGAAGAGAATGGTCTTCCGACTGTTGTATTAAATAAACAGGATTCTTCTTATCTGTTTGGAAAGATAGAGTTGTATGTTAGCGAAAGCTCGGTTGAAGCTGCTGTAAGATTGATCGAAGAAGCAGAGGGAGAGCAATAAAATGAAAACAAGAGCAATAACCGGTGTCATTTTTGTTGCGGTCATGGTAGCATCTACCCTATTCGGCCCATACTTATACAGTATATTTTTTACGCTGTTGAGTGCGTGGTGCTTGTATGAGTTTTATGGTATCGTGTCGTCCGAAGAGCGTGCGCCTAATAAGGCCTTGGGAATTATCTTAGCCGTGACACTGTTCGGTTTGGGGTCTATGGTAGCCATGAATATTTTGGAAGCTAAGTTTCTATGGCTTATCACACCATTGGTCAGCTTGACCTATATTATTTCACTTTTTCAAAAGCGGAGTTTTCCCTTTAATGATATTGCCTATACTTTTTTGGGCGTCTGTTATGTGACACTTCCCTTCTTTCTTTTTGCAAAACTGGGTTTTATCAATGGCGTATTCAATTATTATATTCCCCTAGGCTTTTTAATATTGCTGTGGACCAACGATACCGGGGCATATCTTGCCGGCCGGAGTTTTGGTAAACATAAACTGTTTGAACGAATTTCTCCGAAAAAGACCTGGGAAGGCTTTTTTGGCGGTTTCATTTTAGCTATAGTCGTCGCCATAAATCTTGAAAAATATTTTGGAAGCTTGCCTTTATGGCAATGGATTACTGTTGCCATGATCATCAGTGTTGTTGGAACGTTAGGAGATCTGGTCGAATCAATGTTAAAAAGGAGCTTACACGTCAAGGATTCAGGTAGTATCTTACCGGGGCACGGTGGTTTCCTGGACCGTTTTGATGGTCTGCTATTGGCGGCACCGCTGGTTTACGTTTTCTTAATTTTAATCAGTTAATAGAATTATGAGTCACATTCAAAAATCTACCTTTGATTTTTTAGCAGAATTAAAGGAAAATAATTCAAGGGAATGGTTTGCAGAGAACCGCGAGAAATATGAGTCTGCATTGGCGGATGTCCGGAGTTTTCTAACCGATTTAATAGCTGCGTTGAGTGAATTTGACCCCAAAATAAACACGTCTATTCAAGCCAATAAATGTTTATTCCGTATCTATAGAGATACCCGTTTTTCAAATGATAAAACGCCTTATAAGACTTGGTTTGGCGCTGGGATATCTGTTGACGGAAGGAAGTTGCACGGTCCTGAATATTATATTCATATCGGTGCTGAAAATTCATTTATTGCCTGTGGTTATTGGCGGCCGGAGAAGCCACATTTGGAAGCGATAAGACAGGAGATTGATTATAGTGGTGAAAAGTTGGCAAAAATTCTGAATGGGGTGCTGGATGGCGGAAAAATAAGCCTGTTTAAAGAAGATTTGCTGAAGCGTGCTCCTGCAGGTTATACTGAAGATAATCCCTATATTGATTTTATCAAGTTAAAAAGTTTTGTTCTTGACCAAGCCCTCTCAATCAACGATCTTTCACACAAAAACGCGTTGGATGATATCATCGCCTCTTACAAAAAGATGTTACCATTCAAGGAGTTTTTACAAGAGGCGATAGCCAGTGAGTAATTTATTCCGGTAGGCTAATTTTTCCCATACAGACTGCAGGAGAGTCTTTAATGTGTTCGACATTGGTTTTGGCCCCAGCGAGGGTTTCATTGGCTAATAAAGCAAAGAGAACGGCCTCCTTGGCATCAGGATCTATCCCCAGGCTGGCGAAGCTTTCTACTTTGCAGTCGGGCAGATTGGCTTTGATATCGTCAAAAAGTAAGGGATTATGTAATCCTCCGCCACTGATATATACCGAGACATTTGCTAATCCAGCTGCTTGCCGGCGTATGCCATTGATTATGGCCTGAGCCGAAAAGCGATTGAGTGTTGCCATGACATCTTCGGCTGACAACGCTACCGTATCCGAACGTTTTTGAGCCTCTTTTAAATAATCCAGATTGAACAGTTCTGGTCCCGTTGTTTTCGGGAACTCCAGGGATAAGAATTCTTCGGCCAAGAGCTGTTCCAATAGGTTGTTATTGATGGTTCCTTTTTTTGCGATCAGGGCATCTCTGTCCATCTCCTGGTCAAAATGTGTTTTCATATACTGGTTCATCATGGTATTTCCCGGTCCCAGATCCGTTGCATAGGCCTCCAGTCGACTTTGATGACTCGGTATAAAGGTGAAATTCGAAATACCCCCTATATTCAGTAAAAATCTGTTTTCGATGGGGTGTGAAAAAAGAAGGTAATCCCCGTATGCTGCTAAAGGGGCCCCTTCTCCTCCGGCAGCGATGTGTTTTTGTCTAAAATCTGAAAGTGTAATTATGCCCGTATGCATGGCAATATGATCCCCGTCACCGATCTGCAATGTGCTATTTGGCCAATCATGATCTTTCGTCAACGATTGCGGTGCGTGGTAGACTGTTTGTCCGTGACTAGCGATACAGTCTATCTGGGCGGCTGTAATATTCCAGTTTTTGAGCACCTGCTTGATCAGGTTCGCATGGGTGATACCTACGTATGCGTTAAGGCCTGAAAATAGCTGCTGGTCGATGGTTCTTTTTGCGAAGATTTCACGGACTTTGGTTCTAAAAACATCCTCATAGTCCATTGTAATGAATTTTTCCAGACTGATTTTGGTCGCTTTTCCGGCGTTTTCAATACGGCATAATGCAATATCAAGACCGTCTAAAGAGGTTCCGGACATTAAACCAATAATAAAACGCTCTTTCTTTTGTGCGATCTGATAAAGTTTTTCGATTTGAGGATTCATAGCTTAAAAATAAATACAAAAATCTTATAATGAATATCATTTTTGACAATTGAAGATATTTTGTAACTTCACGGCATTAAAATCAAAAAATTAGATACAATGAATTTTCCAGCAGAATTGAAATACACCAAAGATCACGAATGGATTCGTGTTGAAGGTGATGAAGCAGTTGTAGGGATTACCGATTTCGCTCAACGTGAATTGGGTGACATCGTTTTTGTTGACATTAACACTGTAGGTGAAGAAGTTGCCGCAAATGAAGTTTTCGGTACAATCGAAGCTGTAAAAACAGTTTCTGATTTATTTTTACCTGTAGCAGCTACAATTTTATCGGTTAATGATGCAATTGATGCTTCTCCTGAATTGGTCAATTCTGATCCTTATGGTGAAGGCTGGATTGTTCGTATTAAATTGAATAATGCAGCAGATGTAGATGCATTATTATCTGCAGATCAATACAAAGAGGAAATCAACGCATAATATCAGCTTGATAATAAAAAAGGGGTAATTTTTAAATTACCCCTTTTTTATTATAATTTATTGGCATTTTATGACCGTTTTAATCTTTGCCTCGGGCATATCGACATCACTCGTCATCTCTGTTATTTTAGTCAGACAGGTCTTTTTGTCCAATACATAGAACCCTTGAATACTGCCCACCTGTTTCGCGTCCGATCCAAACATTTTTCCTTCCACATTTACTTTATATCCCTGCTCATTCACTTCGATGAGTGTCATTTTGTTTTCGATCATTAGACCCGATTCTTCTGATTCAGTTTTTGAATTCCATGATTCGCCAATAGCAATGGCAGGCTCAGGTAACACTGTACTGATGTTTTCAAACATACTACGATCAAAAGGAAGGTTGACGCCTTCTGGTAATTTTATATCAGCGGATTTTCCCAATTGATCTATTGAAAAGCTGATTTTACTATCTACTAGCTTGCCTACAGTAGCATGCATCTGCTTCGAAAATTCATTTGCCTCCGGATTTTTGGAATCATAGGTCATTTCCATGGCTTCTCCACTCATTTTCATGTTGATATCTGTATAGATAAGGTCAAATAGAAAGGAATTATCTTTCTTGGCTGTATTTGTAATATCAAAGCCCATTGTTAAGTCTGTCACAATCTTCTGTCCGCCAGTTTCGATATCCATTGCCATGATAACATTCTGCGCTATTTTCTTGCCCTCGTCGGGATTTACCCTTAGCGTATATTTCTTTTGTGCGGATACAGATAGGGCGATAAATGCAAATATAGCAGTCAAAGCCATTATTTTCAGTGTTTTCATTTATTGGTTTACTTTATTAATAATAGGACAGATAAAGATATAAAAAAACCCTTTTACATCAGTAAAAGGGTTTTTTATTTGCTTCGAAAAAGTAATTGAATTACTTTTTGATATAAGATACTTCTTTTACGGCTTTAACCACTTTTTCTACACTAGGTAAAGCAGCTTCGATCAAGGTTGGTGCGTAAGGAAGAGGTACATCAGCACAATTCACGCGAATTACAGGAGCATCCAAATAGTCAAATGCATTGCGTTGTACATTAAATGCCAAATCCGTAGAGATCGACGCCAACGGCCAAGCTTCTTCTACGATAACCAGACGGTTTGTTTTCTTAACAGATTCAATAAGCGTAGGGTAATCAATAGGACGTACAGAACGTAAATCGATCAATTCTACACTGATGCCTTCTTTTTTCAATTCTTCAACAGCAGGGATTACAACACGTGGAAGCATTTTGCCGAAAGAAACAACAGTAACATCAGTACCTTCTTGGATGATATTCGCTTTTCCGATTTCCAGGTAGTACTCTTCTTCAGGAACTTGGCCTTTATCGCCGTACATGACCTCAGATTCCATAAAAATAACCGGATCTGGATCAATAATTGAAGATTTCAATAAACCTTTAGCTTCGTAAGGGTTTGAAGGAACAACCACTTTCAATCCTGGTGTATTTGCAAACCAGTTTTCAAAGTTTTGAGAGTGTTGTGCCGCTAGTTGACCTGCATTTCCTGTCGGGCCACGGAAGACTATAGGAATAGAAAATTGCCCACCGCTCATCGAGTGGATTTTAGCAGCAGCATTGATAACCTGGTCAATCGCAACGAGTGAAAAGTTGAATGTCATGAACTCAACGATTGGTTTTAGGCCATTCATTGCTGCACCAACAGCGATACCAGCAAAACCAAGTTCAGCAATAGGCGTATCAATGATACGTTTTGCGCCGAATTCATCAAGCATACCTTGGCTCACTTTATAAGCACCGTTATACTCTGCAACTTCTTCACCTAATAAAAATATTTTGTCGTCTTTACGCATTTCTTCGTTCATCGCTTCACGAAGTGCTTCTCTGAATTGTATTTCTCTCATCAGTTGTAAAATAGTGTCAATTTTTAGATTACAAATCTACTATTTAAAATTGATATTTTGAAGATTTGACTAGCCTAATTGTATAGTTTTATGTCATTTTTTAATAAGTAAATGACTTTTGTATCAAATTTTTGAAAATAAGCCGGATAAGAAATCCAATGTCTCTATAAGCGCCTTGTTACTATTCATTATTGCCAGGGGAATGTTCCACGTGGCACGGTTTCTTTTTTCCACGTAATTGGAGATGCCACGAAGCTCGATCACGGGAATATCCATTTTATCCGCGGCAAAGAAAACCGCAGCACCCTCCATACTTTCGATACAACTATTAGGACTGAGCTGTTTAATTTTTGCAATACTCTCTGCGTTGCCATGAACTTTATTTACTGTAATCCCATGCCCTTGGGCTACAAAGGGTAGTTGCATATTCTGGCCTTGGAGCAAAGAAGAAGTAAATTTGGATTTTCCAAAGCCCAACTGTTCGATCGGTATAAATTGCTGGTCATCTTCTGCGCCCAATTCAACGAACGATTCTGAGATGACCTGCACAACCTCGCCGATTTTCAGATTGCGGTCAAAGCAACCCGCAATACCTATATTTATAAGGAGATCATACTTGCTTTCGTGTAGTACCCTTCCTAGTTCAAATGCTGTAGCCACCATGCCCACTCCTGTGATTACCGTATCACAGTTGGGATAGTTTGCGGCAAGCTCCAGAAAAGGCTGGATTTCAAATTGTGTAGCTGAAACGATTAATATCTTCATGATGAACTTCTTGATTATAGCTTGCGAAAAATACGAATTATCGCGCAAGTCTTCGGTACGTTGAAATAAAAATCGACTGATGATCTTACGCATTTATTATATTACCATATTCTGACGGCATTCCTAAAATAGGAATGTTAAAATTGGCCCTAAACCCGTATCTTTGTATTATTATGATATTTATAACTCGTCGTGAACGTTTTTGTGCAGCGCATAAGCTGTATCGTGAGGATTGGACCAACGAACAAAACGAACAAGTGTTTGGACTTTGTTCTAATCCAAATTGGCATGGGCACAATTATGACCTTTTTGTCACAGTAAAGGGTGAAATAAATCCCGAAACTGGTTTTTTGATCGATTTAAAGATCATGAAAGAAATTATCAATCGTAACATTATTGACAAAGTGGATCATCGTAATTTCAATTTGGATGTTGATTTTATGAGAGACGTCATGGCTTCTACAGAAAATATCGCTATTGAGATATTCAAGATCCTCAAACCGCTTTTTGAGAACGAAGGAGTTGCATTGCACAGTGTACGTTTGCATGAAACCGAAAATAACTACGTCGAATATTTTGGCGATTAATCTTTAATACATTTAAATAGTAGAAACTATGAGTCAACACTCATTTGACAGCGAAGAGTTGGATGGATATATTAAGATCGACAAATACAATACTGAAAAAGTAGATCGCATCGCTTCTCATTATACAGATATATTGGAATGTTTGGGAGAGGATCCTAAGCGTGAAGGTCTGGTAAAAACTCCTGAGCGTGTCGCTAAAGCACTGCAGTTTTTGACACATGGATACGATATCGATGCTGCCGAAGTGCTTAGAGGAGCCATGTTTGAGGAAGATTATAGCCAGATGGTGGTTGTAAAAGATATTGAAGTCTACTCCTTATGTGAGCATCATATGTTACCGTTCTTTGGCAAGGCACACATTGCTTATATTCCAAACGGACATATTGTAGGCTTGAGTAAAATTCCTCGTGTCGTGGATATCTTTGCGCGTCGTTTGCAGGTACAGGAGCGTCTTACCAATGAGATTAGAGATTGTATTCAGGAAACCTTGGGCGCCCGTGGAGTTGCTGTGGTGATGGAGTGCAAACACATGTGTATGGCCATGCGTGGAGTGCAAAAGCAAAATTCCGTTACAACAACTTCTGCATTTACAGGAGCATTTCAAAATGATGTGACCCGATCGGAATTTTTACGCCTGATCACGGCCGATCTTGCTTAATATTTTTATCGCTAAATAATAAAAATAAGCCCTCGAGAAGCATGTCTTCTCGAGGGCTTATTTTTTGATAAAATATAGAAATAAACGTAAAATTCAAAAAATGAGGATAGTGCGTTTTTGGGCGATTAAGGCAAGTCAATAAAAAATCTCTTTACAAACCAATAATTATATAGTATTGTTTGTCAGGTGTTTATAAAAAAATATTTTTATCATAAAAATGTTTTTTGGTACCTTTGTGGTTATGGAAATTGTTGCCGACGATTTAGAGTCCTATTTGGAACATACTACAGACGACGAAAATTCGTTACTGAAAAGGGTAAATCGGGAGACATATTTGAAGGAAACAATGCCCCATATGTTATCTGGTCATTACCAGGGAAGAGTTCTTTCTTTATTGAGTAAATTGGTTGCTCCGAAACGTATTTTGGAGATCGGAACTTTTACGGGATATGCAACATTATGTCTCGCAGAAGGACTTCAGCAGGATGGGATATTACATACCATTGATATCAATGAAGAGCAACAGGAAAGAGTCCAAGGGTATTTTGATGCGTCAGAATTCGCAGATAAAATCAGGTACCATATTGGTGATGCAGCAGAGATTATACCCACATTGAATGAAACATTTGATCTGGTATTTATTGACGCTGATAAAAAGAGGAATTTATATTATTTCGAAACAATAATAAATCAAGTTCCGTCTGGGGGACTTATTTTGATTGACAATGTCTTATGGAAAGGTAAGGTGTTAGATTCAAAACCAGACAACCAAACAAAGCAGATCATTGATTTGAATGCACGTTTAGCTCAGGACAAGCGCGTAGAAAAGGTAATATTACCGATTCGAGACGGACTTTTTGCGTTGCGCAAGAAGTAATTTGTGAACTAAAACATTCTTCATGAATTTAAAACAATTAAAAAGCTTTGTACTGTTACTGGCTTTGGCAACTTTTGGAATTTCAAAAGTTTCAGCTCAAAGTGCGGCATATGTCGATAAGTACAGTCCAATAGCAAAAGAAATGATGGAGGAACATGGCGTTCCGGCATCGGTTATTCTAGCCATCGCTATGCATGAAAGCGGAAATGGGCGTAGCAGAATAGCAAAAAATTTGAACAACCATTTTGGTGTCAAAGGAAAAAACAACAGTACCGTTATTCGGTCAGCTTACAAAGGTTATCGGTCTGTATTAGACTCTTATGGTGACTTTGTAGGAATAGTAAAAAGAAAAAAGACTACCCAAAGCCTTTTTGAAAAACATCCAGGAGAAAAATATGAAGCTTGGGTAAAGGCAATTGCTCGTTCGGGATATTCTACAAGTAGAGACTGGACAGCGAAGGTACTTCGGACGATCAAACTATATCATCTTGATGTATTTGATAACGATTCCAAGCAAAATAAATTCTCGTCTACTAAAAAATAAGCACGACAGTATTGCATGAAGAAGTTTTTTTATGGCATGATTGCATTGATGATGTTGATTACATCATGTTCAAGCCGAAGAGGCACATTATCATCGGCTAAATCTGGTTCCAATTCAAAAACTTCTTCATCTTCTTCCATAGGTCGACCCTCCATGGCTGGAAATGACTACATTGCTCAATATAAAGATATCGCAATTGCAGAAATGAACAAATATGGTATTCCGGCCAGTATTAAGCTTGCTCAGGCGTTGTTAGAGTCTGGTAACGGGAATAGCTACCTGGCACGTGAAGCAAACAATCATTTTGGTATCAAGTGCGGTGGCGTTTGGAAGGGTAAATCCGTGACACGCCCTGATGATAATATCAACGATTGCTTCAGGGTATACGAAAACCCCGAACAATCATTTAAAGATCATTCCGAATTCCTGCTACGTCCTCGCTATTCGGGCTTGTTCAAGTTGGACAAGAATGACTACAAAGGCTGGGCCAAGGGGCTTAAGGCAGCAGGATATGCAACCAACCCGCGATATCCCGATTTATTGATAGAAATGATCGAACGATATCATCTTGATCAATATGACCGTGGGGAGACGCCGAAGGAGAAGGTCGTACGTGAAGAGACTGTGAAGGAGGAAATCGTACAGCATGTTCAGGAGACTCCTCCTGCCGTGGTCAAGACCGAAGAAATCAAAAGCCCCGTGGCGATGCGTATTCACGAGGTGAAAGCACAAGAAACCCTTTATTCACTGAGCAAACTCTATAATGTCTCTGTGGAGCAAATCAAATCCTTAAATGGCCTTACAGATGAAGCATTGTCCTTAGGACAGCTATTGGTTATATCTAAATAGTTACGCTTTAAAAGATGTTAAATATTTCAGTTTTGTATGGCGATATAGTAGTTTTACGAAAGTGAAGCTATTAAGGTATATTTTTTTGTTTTCGGCCATACTGGGCAGTATTCCGCTACTTTTTTGCCAAGAAAAAAGAGTTGAGGGTATCGTATTCGACAAAAACACCAAGCAACGTATCGGAAATGTGAAGCTCGCCAATCTCCGCACAGGCGAAGTAATCTATAATAGTATTAAAGGCGAATTTGATTTTCCGGCCCGAATTGGCGATCAGATTGTAGCGATGAGCAAAGGCTATTTCTCAGATACTCTCTCCGTTGACAAAAAAGGATTATTGCTGTTTCATTTATTGCGAGAATCAATCTATATTGATGAGGTTCAGGTGTCCGCACGAAAGAGCCCTGAGGAGATTCTGAAGAAAGCAAAAGAAGATTATGAGAAAGCCTATCGCCTGGCAGGATATGGAGACGTTTTTTCTGTCGGACCTACCGGAGCGGGACTGAGTATAAACTCTATTTATAGTTTATTTAGCAAAGAGGCCAAAAGAGCACGCCGGTTGACTAAAACCATTGAAAACGATTATAAGGAGAATGTGATTGATTATAAATTTACCAAGGAACTCATCAGTAAGGTGACGGGGCTCAGTTTTGAGGAAGCCGAAAAATTTAGAAGAATATTTAGGCCATCCTATTTTTTCATTCTGGCGGCAAGTGATTACGAAGTAACAAATTACATCAAAGACTGCTATTCACGCTACCGATTGAACCCTTCGCAATATTTTATTGAGCCTTTTCCAACAATTAATTATAAATTAGTACCGTAAACAAAAAATAGACGTTTCCAGAATGAAGTTATTCAATTTTGTCGGCATGGCTATGCTTTGCCTTTCTTTTACAAGTATAAAGGCACAGGAGCTAAGAGATCTTAGAGCAAAACCAGATACCGTAATTTCTGTACAAAAAGAGCAACCGTTAAATATCAAATCCATTCGTCCTGTTGTGCCTAAGCTCAATCTTGAGGTTGACTATTGGAAACATTGGACCAAGTTTGGAATCAATTTAAACCAGGCATCTTTTAATGATAATTGGAAAGGAGGAGGTGTCGGATCTATTGCTGTTGGCCTCAATGCCAATCATAAATCGGATTATACGCGGGACAACTTTAATTTTGTGACCGAAGTAGACCTTCGTTACGGTAAGATCAAGAATACGAATAATATTGCTAAAAAGAATAATGACCGGATATTTTGGGATAACAAGCTATCTTATAAATTATCGGCAAATTGGGCGCTGTTTACATCGGTTACCTTCGAGTCGCAATTTGATGCAGGGTATAAGTATAAAACCGTCAATGGCAAGGACACGATTGATTATATTGAAAATGCATTTATGGCCCCGGCCTATTTGACCGAATCCTTCGGTCTTGAGTACAAACCAAGCAATGAGTTTTCCTTGCGTTTTGGTACGGGTACCGCACGGCAGACCTTTATCTTGGATGAGCGTGTAAAACCTCGTTCCGGAGAGGGGTTTTATCAAAAGTATGGTTATTATAGAGATCCTAATAACCCTACAGCTGGTACAGGCGAAAGATTTGGTGTCAAAGAGGACCGCTCTTTTGCCAATGCACTCGCTTTTCAGCTTACGGGCAACTTGGACAAGAATTTTACCGATAAGTTGAATGTAAAAGCACGTTATAATCTATTCGCAGACTATGAAAAGATTTCAGATCCTACCCATCGTCTTGATGTTACCATAACGGCCAAAGTGACCCGCGTCATCAACGTTAATTTAAATGGGATTATGATCTATGATCCGGATGTTATTTCAAGAGTTCAGTTGAGCCAGTCATTGGCTATGGGAATTGTATATAGTTTACCAAAATAATGTTTAGACAAGTGTCAATTGGGATCGTACTTGCTCTGTTGATGTCTTTGGCGAGTTGTAAGTCCAAGGGACATGCCGCTGTGTCCAAGCCACTGGTCGCTTCTTTTGCTCCTGCTGCTGTGCTGGAGGAGAAGGTCGTGGTCAAACCCGACACAAATCAATTGACACCACAGGAAAGAAAGGTAATCTTCTTGCAGAAGACAGGAGAACACCCCTATTGGAGACAGGCAGAAGCCATTCACTATGATGTCCGTAAACCAAATTTTGTAATCATCCACCATACGGCACAAGATAGTGTCGGTCAGACCATAAAAACATTTCAGATCCCACGGACCAAGGTGAGCTCACATTATGTGATCGGCCGTAATGGCGAGATTATCCAGATGTTGAACGATTATGTCCGCTCATGGCATGCCGGTGTAGCTAAGTGGGGATCTATCGTGGACATGAACTCCTGTTCTATCGGGATCGAGCTGGATAATAATGGCAGGGAACCCTTTCCGGATGCCCAGATCAATTCATTGATGACCGTCTTAGATACCCTAAAATCGCGGTATCTGATACCTGATAATAATTTTATCGGTCATGCGGATATTGCACCTTCGCGTAAGAACGATCCAAATGTCTTCTTTCCTTGGAAAAAGCTTGCGGAAAAAGGATTTGGTATCTGGTACGATGAAGGCCAACTTGTTGCCCCTCCAGATAATTTCAATGCCATTGATGCCCTTAAAATCATCGGATACGACACCACTAATCTTAAGGCCGCCATCGTTGCATTTAAACGGAAATTTATTGTCCGTGATACAACGCCTGAGCTGACGCTGTATGATAAGAGTGTATTGTATAATATTTATAAAAAATACTAATTGCCGTCAAGCAAATTTCGACAAATGTTACCAAGTAAGACATTGACATCTCTGTGCACAACATGGAAGGGGCTGTATCAAAAGTCAGTTTTGGCGATTTGAGACCAAATAAAATTTTGTACGACATTCGATTTAACAAAAGAGGACCAATGTATTAAGAATTTGGTCCTTTTTCATACTATTTCGATAATTTAAAGTATGCATCCAAATTTAATTCTGGTTTACAATCATGAATTTCAATTATGATACAGCCTCTTTATTTCAATCTTCACGGGGTTTAGGAAATGATTTCCCCAATTGAGTTCCGTTTGCAATCAAGGCCCTAATTTGAGCTCGTACGGAATAGCCAATCTTTTCGGGCTGTTTCTATTGATTAACCCTGGTATCCGGTGTTGCAGTCTGATTATTATGAAAAAGCTGTATAAAATAAGCGATTATTATTACAGCTAAACAGCCGAGGAGATTCAGCCAGAGAAATGGAATTTTGTCGAGACACCAAACGCCGATGACAATGACCTCAGAAAGGACAGCTGCTAGGAAAACTGCTTTCCCCTGAATTTTTTTCAGATAGAAAGCAACGATAAATATACCGAGGATAGTGCCATAAAATAAAGATCCTAAGATATTTACTGCTTCCAATAAATTGCCCAATCTATTCGCATATAGTGCAATAATCACGGTGAAGACTCCCCATATCAAGGTAAATATACGAGACCAGAGGAGATCCTGCCTTTCGGTTGCATTGCGGTTAATAAAACGTTTGTAGATATCGATCGTTGTCGTCGAAGCCAAGGAGTTAATGGCACTGGCGGTAGAACCCATAGATGCCAGGAAAATAACGGCAATCAATAATCCGATCAAACCTTTTGGAAAGGCTTGGGTTACAAACGAAAGGAATATATAGTTATTATCATTTGTTTCGGCAGCAGGATTATTTTTCTTGATAAGCGTCAGCGTACTGTCTTTTACCAGCTGCATTTCAGCATTCAATTGATGTAATGTCGTTTGTGAGGCTTCGATGTTTTCCTTAGCATCATGATCCAGCGCAGTACTGAGCCCGTTGACGACAGATTCACGCTGCTGGAATAGCTGCGTATGTTTGCGCTCAAGCTCCTGGTAGGAGGCCGCATACGGACTATCTTTCAACTTCTGTACTTCTACCTGATTGAAGAAAATCGGAGGTTGGTGGTATTGATAGTAGGTAAATACCAGCACACCGATCAATAGGATAGCAAATTGCATGGGGATCTTTAAAAGACCATTCATAATTAGTCCCATTCTGCTTTCCTTTATGGATGATCCGGTAAGGTAACGGCCTACTTGGCTCTGGTCCGTGCCGAAATAAGAAAGCTGCAGGAAAAAACCTCCGATCAGCCCAGTCCATAGCGTATAGTTGTTATTCAGGTCGAAAGTGAAGTCCAGTGCGTTGGTTTTACCTGATTTACCAGCGATATGGAGTGCTTTTGAAAGACCGATATCAGCTGGAAGCAGATGGATGACAAGCATTCCTGCCACCAGCAGTGACCCAAATATAATGCTCATTTGGAGCAGTTGTGTATGGGAGACAGCTTTTGTGCCTCCATAGGTAGTGTAGATAACCACAAAGCTTCCAATGACCAAGGTTGTTAAGGTCAGGTCAATATGAAGAATAGCTGAAATAATTAATGATGGCGCAAAAATAGTGATGCCAGTGGAAATACCCCGTTGAATTAAAAACAATAAGGCTGTGAGCCCCCGGGTCCTGACATCAAAACGTTTCTCGAGAAATTCATAAGCTGTAAAGACTTTCAGTCTATGAAATATCGGAATAAAAGTAATGCAGAGTACGATCATGGCCAATGGGAGGCCAAAATAAAACTGTACAAAACTCATCCCCGACGAGTAAGCTAATCCAGGAGCAGACAGAAAAGTAATGGCACTCGCCTGAGTGGCCATTACCGAAAGTCCGACATGGTACCAAGGCAAAGAACGATTGCCTAAAAGATAGCCATCAATATTTTTGATCCCTCTACTTTTATAAATGCCATAGGCGACAATTGACAAAAGTGTCAGTAATAGAACGGCCCAATCTACTGTACTCATGAATAATGTTTTGTAAAAAAGTACAGAAAAAGGATAAATATAAATAGCCAGATAACGACCATCCAGTAGTAGCGCTTCCAGCTATTCATCCTATAGTTTATCTATCTGAGGCCTTTTGAGGATAGATAACACTGTTAAAAAACGCAGCGATAATCAATCCAATAACAGCACCACCAATGATACTCAAAAATGTCTCATTTGCAGTGAAGCCAATTAATGCACCAAGTACTACAGCGACTAAAAGGATGATTCCTTTTGCTTTTCCAGCATCAATCGTTGTGCAGTTGTTGTCAATCTGATTTTCCATTGTGATATTTTATTTTGATTTTGATAACAAATTTACAAATAATCTGTAAGCTCCGGGAATTCCCGCAGGTAATTGTCTAAAAAAAGATAGGGATGTATAGACAAATTTCCCTTTTCCATAGTCAGCGATCAATAACGAGCCTTTATGCAATGATTCACCCGGATCTTGCATGCTGATCGGTGTACGGTATCTTTTATCGATATTTTCGGCAAAATACAAACCCCGCTCCTGTACCCAATTGGCAAAGTCCGCTTTAGTAATTTTATTGGGATAATTGAAAACGGGATCCTTTTCGTCAAAATGAACAGTGGCCAGCTCGTCGGTAACCCGATTTCTGCCAAGGTTAAACGCATAGGGGCCGATATTCTTGGAAACCAAGCCGTTGCTTACGTTGTATTGCTCGACAACGGTTCCGCCGTTATTGACATAGTCCAATAATCTATTTTGAATCTGAGCGATATCTTTATTGACATTGAAGATCCTTACGCCCAAGATGACTGCATCATAGCTCGATAGATCACTTTTTAAAAGCTGTTCGCTTGTCAGCACGTCCACTTGGATGCCAATCGCGCTGAGCGATTCGGGAATAAGGTCTCCCGCCCCATGGATGTAAGCGATCTTTTTAACCGCATTGATCAGGTTGATATTGCTCATTTTTATAGCTACATCAGGAAAGTAGACAATCTCCGGAATATGGTTATAGCCTATTGTTTTTGTCTCCTTTAGTCTATCCTTTTGATCAACTTGGAAAAGAAGCGTATCAATGGATGAAACAGTTGCCTCTAAGGGACTTATTGTGATCTCTTTGGAGAGGCTGTTAACACCAGAGGTAAACTGTAGTTCAAATGAAGCCGGATTTATTTCCCAGCCTTTTGCGCCAACAGCGTTTACGCGAAATGACTGTGACCGAGCCTGCCCATTTTTTTGGAACGCCAGATTTACCTTGACGGATTTTGCATTTTGGGTCAACGCCAGCGGACTTGAGCTCTTTGCTGTGAGCTGTGGCAGAATGACGACCGGATTATAGATTTCACCACGAACAGGATCCGTGTACTTATATTGGATATGCTGGTCAAACGTAATTGCAGTACCATTGATCATTAATTCAAAGCGTACCTTTGGATTATTGGGGTTTTCTGGATAACCTGTCAGATTAAAATCACTGACATTAAATTTCCCCTTAGCGTGTGGTTCATTTAACCAATAAGGCTGTGTAGAAATTGATGCATTTACTGAAATAGAATCTTTTAAAAGAAGATTGTTGACCAGGTTTTTATGGATCTCTTTATCATTTAGTTTGACCAGCTGCACCGTAACGCCTGGACGTCTTGCAATAACGGCGTTTTCGACATTGATCTGATCGCCCATCGCATAATTCGGATTTTTTACGACACTTTCAAACCAGATCCCGCTACAGGCAAGGATAAGTTTTTCTACTTCTTTTTTCTTTTGATCTCTCCAGTAATCATCCTTGATCTGGTCGAGCGCTTTATAGAGCTGGAGCAGGTCAGTTAGCGCGGACTCCGGTTTATCTACTTTATAGTTCTGATTGACTTTTTCGATCAGCGATTGTACTGTTCCGCTATTTGGTATCCTTTTCCAGGAAGTATCAATGCCATCCAACGGAGAATCTGTTGCGGGGCTGCCGTCAACGTATTCGAAATATTCAATAGAAGAACCCCGTTGCGCAGCAGATCCGAAGCCCTGGCTTTTATGGGAGGAACGGCTATGCGCAGCAATTTCACCATAAGAGGCACCTATCAGCGCATTATAGTTACCGATGTCCACTTTTAATTGATCTTCGCGCGTATTGTCCTGTCCGCCAAAGTTGAAGGTATTCCAGAGGAGGCGTTTCGCCTGCCAAGGTTTTACGTATTGAAGTTGTTCAGGGAACTGTTTGGGATCAGCAGCAGCTTTAAATGCTTCGTGTGCCAACATTGCGGAGGCCTGGTGGTGGCCATGTCCGCCCCTAGCATCGGGCGGGAACCGCGTTATGATCACATCAGGCCTGAATTTGCGGATCAACCATACCGCTTCGGCCAGCACCCGTTGCTTGTCCCAAAAGTCAAATGTTTCTTCGGGTGTTTTGGAAAATCCAAAATCATAGGCGGAAGAGAAAAATTGCTCTCCTTTGTCAATCTTTCGTGCGGCAAGAAGCTCCTGTGTACGGATCAGGCCCAATTCGACCCCCTGTTCAGTACCGATCAGATTTTGCCCTCCGTCACCACGGGTCAGGGATAAATAACCTGTTCTATATTTTTTTTCCTGCGCTAGCCAGGCGATCAGGCGGGTATTTTCGTCATCTGGATGTGCTGCAAAGTACAGGACAGAACCTAAGACATTCAGTTTTTCCAGGTTGAGCTTAATCTCGGCGGCATTCCATTGCGGATTTTGTGCTTGTACAGTTGACTTTGACAAGATACTGGCCAATAGAATAATAACAGAAAGAAAGGGTTTTCGCATGCTTAAAGATAAAGATTTCCTCCAACACAGCATCTTGCACATTGTAATTTTAATGTATCTTATTCATTGTAAAGAATACGAAACGCAAAGAAAACAAAGGAGTTGGCCGCTTATTTATCCCAAAATAAAAAACGGAAATCCCAATCGAGTTGAAATTTCCGTTTAACAATTAAAATATTTTTTCCTGAAACGAATGTTTAGAGAATAGTTATTTTGTCGCTTCGCTCCAAGTGGCAACCTTTAACATAGTAAATATATGTAGAAAATATTTAGTTCTGTCAGATTCCTTAAATTAGTTTTCCACATTGCTAAATTTTGTCAACAATTTAGCTTTTGGGTCACTAAAAATATGAAAAGAAAGTCTCACGTTAGGGTGTTTAATGAAGCAAAATTACTTGTCAATTGCTCCTAAAACACGTTTCATGAACATATTTAAGGCATCTTTTTTTGTATTGCCTTCTTTTATCAACTTGTCGACCTCTACGGCTCCGTAAAGGTTAGAAATTAATTCACCGATGACGTCGAGTTCCTCATCTTTCAACGGCGCCTCCGTTAGGGCTTCCAATGTCTCGATGGTCTCCAATACATAGTCGACATCATTTTGTTCGATGAATTCTGTGAGATGTTTAATTACCGGCAGCTTCATTGAATAGTTCTACTAGTGCGTCCAACTTATTTGTTTGTACTTGATTCACCAATTTACCGTTTTTAAATGCGGCAAATGTAGGTAGGTTATTGACATTCGCCAATTTGCGTGATTCAGGAAATTTTTCCGCATCAGCGATGATAAAAGGAACCCCCTCATTTTCGCCAGACAATTTCTTGAATTTCGGTTTCATGATTTTGCAATTGCCACACCAGGTAGCAGCATACTGAACCATTACAATATCGTTATTGTTTACAATTTCTTGTAAATTATCGTTTTCTAATTCTTGTAACATGATTTTATTATTAAGGTGATTGATGGAGAAATCAACAGGAGCCGGGATAAAGGCCCCTGTTGATAAGACCTGAGGTCCTTTATTGTTAGTGTTTAGCTAAATAGTCAGCCACACCTTTTCTATCTGCATTCATTGCATCTTTACCTTCTTCCCAGTTTGCAGGACATACTTCGCCAAATTTTTGTACGTGAGCGTAAGCGTCGATCAGGCGTAAATATTCTTTTACGTTACGGCCCAAAGGCATGTCGTTTACAGACTCGTGGAATACGCGGCCAGTTTCGTCGATCAAATAAGTAGCTCTGTAAGTAACAGCAGATCCTTGTGCTAATGTACCGTACTCAGGATGTTCTACTTCTTGAACGTCCAGGATACCCAATACGCTAGATAAGTTGCGGTTAGTATCAGCTAAAATAGGATATTCAACACCTTCGATACCGCCATTATCTTTTGCAGTGTTTAACCAAGCAAAGTGAACTTCGTTTGTGTCGCAAGAAGCACCGATTAAAACGGTATTGCGTTTTTCAAATTCAGCAGCAGCCTCTTGGAAAGCATGTAATTCTGTAGGACACACAAAAGTGAAATCTTTTGGATACCAGAACAAAAGTACTTTTTTACCTTCTTTAACTGCTTTTTCGAAAATGTTGATCTGCAAATTGTCGCCTAAATAATCAATTGCATCTACTGTAATGCTTGGAAAACTTTTACCTGTGAAACTCATAATATATCTTTCTTTTTTTGTTGACACAAAGATAAGGTAACCCGGATCAAAAAGCGAATTGATTTTACCAATACACTATCATCAAAATCTATTATGACTAGAATGTAACAATAAGTTTTTATTATATTAATATAAGCTGTTTGAGGGATTTCTATCCGAATCGGGATGTGTTGAAAAAATAAAACAATTCATACTGGGACAGTTACAGATTAATGGGTCAAAATAGTTGCACAAATGCTGCGCAAAACCTACTTTTGCGACGTTCTATTTCAGAATAGCACAATGCTGGAGGGGTTCCAGAGCGGTCAAATGGGACGGACTGTAAATCCGTTGCTTCGGCTTCGAAGGTTCGAATCCTTCTCCCTCCACATTTTTTTTCTTTAAATTTTCCTTTAAATTTTTCCGTTCAAATAATTAATGCCTTGTACCAATGGCGGATCGTTATGGATCGCTGTCTGGGTATATTGTGCTTGTGTTTATATGGCGGTATTGCCAGTTGATAGCACTGTGGCGCAGTCAACTTGCGGCATAGTCCAATAGATCATAACTCAGATCGCCAGCTTCCAGATTCGATGAGCTTGGTAGGGCATTCCGTTTTATCATGTCAGCAGGCAGCCTGAGCGGCTTTTTTATGCTAGAAATGCATTGATGGCATATCTTCTATGACTGTCTTGGCTTTTTATTTTGCGGTTGATCTTAATAGGGCTGAATACATTTTTATATCCTGATTGTGGAGGTTTGCAAAAATATGGAATAGATTTTCATCTAGCTATTGACTTATTTATAAAATAAACCTAAGTTTGGCTTTTGAAAGGGCCCCGTAGTTCAACGGATAGAATAGATGTTTCCTAAACATTTGATAGCAGTTCGATTCTGCTCGGGGCTACAAGAGGAGAAGAGGTATTCCGATATCGCTTTTCATTGCAGGAGAAATCGCTATAAAAAGCAGTTCTCCTGTTTTGTTTTAAGGCATGTTACTATTTTGCGCAACTACACCAATTGCGTAATTGGTCCATTTTCGCGACAGCAATCCGTATCGGCAATTCCGGAAATAGGTCAGGGATTTTCAAGTTCTAAGGCTGTCTTTTGGCCGGGAGATATCCAGTTTGACTATTAATTGGACTGCGGTTCCTTAAATAAAGATAGCCTTCCCACCATACCAAACATGAGCAAGCCAAAGCAAGCGAAAACACCGTAGGAATAACGCAGGCTAAAAGCTTCTGCGATATAACCGATCAGTGGCGGGCCCATAAGAAAACCGAGATAGCTAATACTGGAAACCATAGCCAAAGCCACCCCAGATGATACATTTTTATTTTGACCTGCGATACTATAGATAGAAGGTACGTTACAGGCAACACCGATGCCTACAAGCATAAAGGCAAGTGTGCATACGATAAATTGAGGAAAGACGACCGAGGTCATCATACCGACAAACATCAATATTCCGCTATATTGCAACGTTCGTTTGCGGCCCAGTTTCCGGATCACGGCATCCCCCACAAAACGACCGGTAGCCATCATGATCATAAAAGAAGCATAGCCCACCACAACAAACTTTTCGGGGGCATGGACGATTTCCTTAAAATATACACCACTCCAGTCAAACATAGCACCCTCGGTTGCCATGCTGAAAAAGCCAATGATACCCAGTTGCAAAAGACTTCCCTCCGGCTTGGAAAAGAAACTTCGTTTTTCTTTCTGTGGAGATTTTCCCGGAACCAGATAGCGTTGGTTAATTAATGTATTGCCGGTTACAAAAACCAATATGATCAAGAAGTGCGATAGGGTATCCAGGCCAAGGTTCATAGTGAGCAGTCCGACCAACGCCCCAGTAAAACCAGCGATACTCCAGGCGCCATGGAAAGAAGTCATAATAGACTTTTTATAGATCAGCTCAGTGGCTACGCCCTGTGTATTGACCGATATATTGCACATATTTCCCGTTACGCCGAAAAGAAAAAGAACTGCACCCAGTTGCCAGGCATTTTGAGCAAAGGCGATAGCACACAAGACCAATGCATAAGCAATGGGCACGATCCGCAACACTTTGGCACTGCCATATTTGGTAACCAGCTTGCCCGAAAGAGCCATTGTTGCCAATTGCCCTACAGGGAGCATCAGTAAGATTGTTCCCAGCTGTCCTTCGCTTAGGTGAAGGCGTTCCTTGATGACGGGAATACGGCTAGCCCAGGATGCGAAAGCAATGCCCTGGCAAAAAAAGAATAATGATACAGCAATCCGTATCCGATTACGTTTATTGTAAAGATCTTCTTCTGAGGGAGTTATCGTTGCGTCCATAGTATTTGATTTGAGCGTGCAAAGTTACGGATAAGTATTTCATTTCGCGACAGGATCAACAAAGAAATTTAATCGCCCGGCCTACAGGAAACTGATCCTTAAAACTGGGGGAAATAAAAATAACTTCCTTATTATTAGTCTGATGTGCTGGGGAATAACTCAAACTTGTCTATCGCTGTATACCCGTCGGCCGTCAGCACGTATTACCTTTTTACTTTAAATATACGAAGTTGTTTCAAGAAGATGTGGTAGAACATGCTCAAATACAATTAAAATGTAAAATTCACAATACGGCGATAGTTTTTCAATAAGCTATTCTATTTTTGTTTATGGCGAACAATTATTAGCCTCCTAGATATAATGATAAAAAAACTGCTTTTGAGTGCAGTTCTGGCCTATGGTGGAACTGCTTATGTCGTTGCGCAGCAACCCACATTTTTGTCTCATCCTACATTGACGCCCGACGGGAAGGAGATGGTATTCAGTTATGAAGGTGATCTTTGGAAAGTAGCAAGCGAGGGCGGCGTAGCTGTCCGGCTTACGGGTATGGAGGGAAATGAAATCAATCCCCGGATCTCTCCGGACGGCAAATGGATGGCATTCTCGGCCAATCAAAATGGGAATATGGACATCTATGTGATGCCATTGGCTGGAGGAGATATCCGCCAATTGACAGCGCATGATGCCTCGGATGAAGTGGACAGCTGGAGCTGGGACAGTAAAACACTCTATTTCACTTCTACGCGCTATAATCGCATGGGCGGCTACCAAGTCTCCTTGGAGGGTGGTACGGCAACACGCTTATTACCACATTTTTTCAATTATATCAGCGGTATCGTGCCCACACCTTCGGGCGAGCTCCTGTTTAACGATAGCTGGGAAGGATATAGTTCGGCAAATCGTAAGCGTTATAAAGGTGCGTTCAACCCGGATATTCATTCCTATAATCCCAAGACAAGAACCTTTCAACAATATACAGACTATTCCGGAAAAGATCTTTGGCCGACAGCAGATCAAAAGGGAAACATATATTATGTTTCGGATGAAAACAATGGTGAATACAACCTGTACAAGTTGAACGGTAAGGCCAAGATTGCATTAACAAGCTTTCCGGAGTCCATTAAACGGCCTTTTGTATCAGCGAACGGTGATAAAATTGCATTTGAAAAGGGGTATCAGCTCTATATTTACGATGTTACCGGAAAGAAAACGGTACAGCCCAATATCGCTTTAAACCGCAATCAGGTCCTTGGCAAGCTGAAGGAATTCGATATTTCGGGTAATGTCAGCAATTTTGATGTTTCGCCCGACGGAAAAAAAATGGCGTTTGTATCCAGAGGAGAGTTATTTGTATCCGATAGTGAAGGTAAATTTGTCCGTCAGATGCCTGGCCAAGGGGAGCGTGTCATGGAAGTCAAATGGCTCAAGGATAGTAAAACCTTGCTGTATAGCCAAACCTATCAAGGGTATCAGAACTGGTTTTCCCGTACGGCAGACGGCAAGGGGGAAGTAAAGCAATTAACGCAGGATCTACGCAATAACCGCGATATTACATTCAATGCGGATAAAACCAAGGCTGTCTACCTGAGCGGTCGGGACGAAGTGCGCACATTGGACCTGACAAGCTTAAAGAGCCAGACCGTCGTCAAGGATGAAATCTGGGCATTTCAAAATTCATCGCCTTCATTTTCTCCTGATGGAAACTACCTGTTGTTTACAGCAATTCGAAATTTTGAACAGGATATCTTTGTTCATAACCTTAAGAGCGGACAAACGACCAACCTGACAAATACCGGCGTCTCTGAGACAAGCCCCTATTGGTCCCCGGATGGGAAGTATATCTATTTTGCGAGCAATAGAACTAAACCCTCCTACCCTACTGGAATGCAAAATTCGAGCATCTTCCGTATGGCCCTGACCAATTTTGACCAGCCTTATCGTAGTACGAAGTTTGACGAATTATTTGCTCAGCCAGCAGTAAAGAAAGATTCTGCAGCAAATAAACCAACAGTGCCTAAAAAAGAAAACGACGCCAAGGACAAAAGTAAGGCCAATGCTGCGAAGAATAAGCCGGCAGCCCCTAGTCCAGAGCCGAAGAAAACGGTCTTGGTACAGCTTGATCTAGAGGGGCTGCGGGATCGTATCGAGCAGGTCAGTCCTGCATTTGGGACACAGTACAACCCCTTGGTAATCCAAAAAGCAGATAAGTCGTATGTCTTCTATTCGTCTGATCATGAAGGCAAGTTCAGCGCTTATCGTACAGTTTATGAACCATTCACAGCGCCAAAAACTGAAAAAGTAATCGAAGGCGGGATGGGACAGGTGCAGGAATCGGCAGGCAAGTACTTTGTTTTGCACCGAGGTATCATTCAGAAATATAACCTTGATCTGAATAAACTTGATGCGATAACCATGAGCTTTAAATTCAATAGAGATCTGGAGAAAGAGTTTAACCAGATGTTTTATGAGACCTGGGCCAATCTGGAGGAAAATTTCTACGACAGCAATTTTCATGGTGTAGACTGGACGGCAACAAAAAAGAAATACGAAAAATATCTGCCTGGAATCAATGATCGTAATGACCTGCGTATTCTCCTGAACGATATGTTAGGAGAGCTCAACTCATCACATTTAGGTTTTAGTTCGATGGGAGCTGAAGAACGTAAACCATTTGGCTTCGTAACGAATGAAATTGGAGTGGAATATGATAGCGAAAACCCTTATAAGATCAGCCGAATCATAAATAATGGCCCCGCAGCAAAGAAAGAGGTGGATATTAAAACGGGTGATGTACTGGTTGCTGTCAATGGTGTTAAATTAAGCACGACGATAGATCGGGACAGCTATTTTACCTGGCCATCATTGGAAGAAGAAGTGCAGCTGACGCTAAACCGCAATGGGAAAGAAGTTCATACCAATGTGCGGCCTATTTCCAGTACGGCTTTTAGGGAATTGATTTATGATGAATGGATCAGGGATAACCGCAGCCGTGTTGACAAATTGAGTGGCAACAAGATAGCCTATTCGCATATGAAGAATATGTCGGGCGGAGAATTGCAACGTTTTCTCATTGATATGGCTGAGCAGGAGAATAATAAACAAGGAATTATCTTAGACCTACGCTATAATACTGGAGGAAATGTGCACGATGAAGTATTACGCTTTTTGTCGCAGCGCCCTTACCTACAGTGGCAGTATCGTGGTGGAAAACGAGCGCCACAAAGTAATTTTGCACCCGCTGCCAAGCCGATCGTACTGTTGATCAATGAGCAGTCTTTAAGTGATGCGGAGATGACTGCAGCAGGATTCAAAGCACTAAAACTTGGTAAGGTCATCGGCAATGAAACTTACCGCTGGATCATCTTTACTTCCGGTAAAGGACTGGTTGATGGATCTTTCTACCGATTACCTTCTTGGGGATGTTATACCCTGGATGGTCAGGATTTGGAGCAGACAGGTGTCGCACCGGATATCCTCGTGAAAAATACAGTTCAGGATCGGGTGGAAAATAGGGATCCTCAATTGGAGCGGGCGATACAAGAAATTCTCGGTGATATCAAATAAGGAGTTATCCCGCGGGATAAAGTTTAATAAAATGGGCACGCTACTTTGGGCGGCCCATTTTATTTTGGATTATCTTCAGCTTAGCGCTTTTGAAGAATTTTGGCGGATGAATGTGCTGTCCAGAAAAGCCATTTAAATCAGCAGATGCTTCGTTTCAGAAGTTACTTCGCTTCGGATCCTTATTGATCAGGAACAGGCGTTTTCAGGAAAAACAGTGTTAGGCTTCTGGGGCCTTGGGCGCCGCGAACCAGTGTTGCTCCAATGTCTGCGGTAGCCGAAGGGCCCATGACAAAGCAGCCATATTCCGATGCATTGAAATCAATCTGCTGGTATGCCGTATGCATGTTCTCGGTGATGGTATCGGGATCTAGCAAAACGGCCAAATGTTGGCTTAAAAATCCGAGAGAATTAATTTTTAACGAGTTTTCGGTCAACCAGACCATGCCCATTTCAGCAACGCCAAATTCGGCACGGATGATGCCTAAGTCGACATCGTCCAGATCTCTGGGGTGAGCAATGTCCGTGATGGTCTTATTCCCTTCCCATTCGGCAGTAGCCGAACAGATGACCGCAACTTCGCCCAATTTATCACGCATGATCTGCTGGCATTCAGCAATGTCGCTCACGTCATGGCAGACCCCGCCAACAAGCGCCAGCGCATCAATAAATTGCTGTTTCAGGACCGCTTTGTCTTTTATTTTCGTGAATGTGGGTACTTGCGGATAAGCTATTTTTTCTTTGGGAAGATGTTTTCTGATATCACCCAAAAGTTGGTGTAAGTCGCTCATTGGTCAATAATATATGCGTTTGTATACCTGTCGTTATTTTACTCTATTTTTGATATACCAGTCTCGGAAGGTCTCCTTCTGGATGGCTGGCATTTGTCTATTTTTGCCCCAGGCATTCAATGTTTTATTGTATACCAGCCAATCTGGTGCAAGTTTAAGGCCGTAATAGCCTAATTTTTCAGCTCTTCTAAACCATTTTGGACTACCAAACAATTTTCCTGCAACGTTAAATGCATAGTGTAGGGAGGGTTTGGACGCTTTGATACGCACCATGTGCTGGCGCCATAGCGTGATCTGTTCGGCGATATTGATATGGACAGGGCACACTTCTGTGCAGGAGCCGCACAGCGACGAATGAAAAGGTAGTTCACTGTATTTTTTATCATCAAACGTTGGATCGATAATGATGCCGATGGGACCGGAATAAGTTGCTCCGTACGCAATGCCACTGCTTCTTCGATATACGGGACAAGTATTCATGCAGGCACCACAACGGATACATTTTAACGAATACCAAAACTCCGCTTTACCCAGTCGTTCAGAACGGCCATTGTCGGTTAGGACAATATGGAGCTCGGCTCCGTTTTCGCGCGGTCCCATAAAATGGGAGGTATATTGTGTGGCCGGTGTGCCGAGTGCGCTGCGGGATAAGAGGCGAATAAACAGTCCGAGATCCTCTGTTTTCGGGAGGATCTTTTCGATTCCGATACTGGCAATATGTAGCGGAGGAATCGCCGCTGTCAGATCTGCATTACCTTCGTTGGTACAGACAACAAATGCTCCGGTTTCGGCCACGGCAAAGTTTGCTCCGGTGAGCCCAGCATGTGCCTCCAAAAACTTCGGTCGTGCATTATTGCGCATGGCTTCGGTCAGCTCCTGAGGGTCTTTATTGTTGGGGTCGGTTCCGATGGTTCTTGCAAACAGTTCGGCAACATCGTCCGTCGTTTTATGGATGGCAGGCATCACAATATGGCTGGGCATTTCGCCCGACAGTTGTTGGATGCGTTCGCCGAGATCCGTTTCGATAAGTTCGATGCCCCGCGATTCCAGGTAAGGGGCCATTTCACATTCTTCCTGTAACATGGACTTACTTTTGACGATTTTGGTGGCATTGTGGCTTTTGAGGATCTCATAAATGATGCGGTTGTGATCTTCAGCCGTCTTGGCGAAGTGTACTATTGTGCCGCGTTTTGTGGCAGCCATGACAAACTGTTCTACATATTGATCAAGGTGGGTCAGCGCATGTTCTTTGATCTGTGAAGCGAGGTCGCGCATCTGTTCCCATTCGGGAATGCTGGCGGCCATACGATCACGTTTCATGCGTGCATTCCAAAGATTTTTATCGTGTGTCGGTTGATGCACGTCATCCATATGGATGAATGCGGCAGCATTTTTCTCAACGTTTATTTTCATTCGCTTAAATTTCATTTATTCATGCAATGTTCGTTTCCTTTGGGCGCTCATACGATTAAAAGTATCTCCGCCTTAGTAAGGGCCGTTGTTCAATACTTGGGCGATATGTACAAATTTTAAAGGCGATTTGTCCCTTTCAGCGATGCCCTGCTGATGCATGAGGCAAGACATATCAGGGGATACCACATACGCAACTTCCTGCCTTTCGTAGTCTGCGACTTTATCTTGCCCCATTTTAACACTTACCGCTTCATCGGTCACACAGAAGGTGCCACCAAAGCCACAGCACTCATCTGGTCGGTCCAAATGCTTTACAGTTACACCGGAGACCTTATGAAGAAGTTCTTCGGTTTTATTGAATCTAGGTTCCTGCCATTCGGATCGGGATTGAATATGCAGTCCGCGGATTGCGGAGCAACTGTTGTGTATGGCAACGCTATGGTTAAAGGATGTCCAGGGAAATTCGCTGACCTGTAATACATCTGTTAAAAACTCGACAAGTTCGAAGGTATTTTTGCGAATCTGTTGTACTTGGGTAGTCTGCGGAATGGCATCAAAATGTTGGCGCACATGCTTTACGCAGCTGCCTGCGGGGCCAACGATGTAATCAAAGCCTTCGAAATTTTTACAGAACAGCGCCTCAGCAGCCGCTGCATTTTTCTGGTCGCCCTCATTTCCCATCGGTTGTCCGCAACAAGTTTGATCTAGCGGAACAATGACCTCAACACCGAGCTTTTCTAATAATTCTAGTGTAGCAATACCGACTTTTGGGTAAATGGCATCTATATAACAGGGAATAAATAGTCCAACACGCATAGTAGTGATTTAATTGAGGGCTAATTTTACAAATAAATATCGGTATTACTGTTCTTAACTATCCTGTCCTAACGATAAATTACCGAACACAATTCGTTAGTAGTAACAAACGAAGAATGGCTTTGTTTGTACTGCTTTGGAATGGTAACTGAGATTTCCGCTCTTTATGAATTATTCGCTGGAATTCGTTAAATTTATAGCACTAACCCTAGCTGACCTGTATGTTTACAGCTGTATATATCGATTTAAAGAAGGAGATATTGCCTGCGAATAAGCCTATTCGCGGGGCGAGGTTGTCATTTTTGCCTTTGCAGCATCACTACAGTAGCGAAGATGGTTTTGAGGGCATCTATATTGAGCTTGACGAATTTGTATTGCTGGAGTTAAAGCAGTCTGTCACTGGGGCTGGGCAGCGTTTGGATCTTATGACCGAGCATGTGGCACTCTGGCAATTATATCAATTTATGGGCAGCTCGGATATTTATTTGCCACATAATCTACCGTTGAGTGATAACCGTTGCATTTCATTTTCTTCCCAAGTTTCCAAAATACCTCTCATTCTTCGCCCTACTCGGCAATGGATAATACTGATCGGTTATAAAAAGAATTTTACTTCAGATCTACTTAAAGAATTTCCGATGCTGGGTTCGCTAGTCTTTGGTGCCGATGCTGATCATTCGACCTGGTATTGGGAACCGGATATCAGTATCAACCATAGTCTTCGCGAAGTATGGAAACGTATTGAGCGAACCATATATTTCCCATTTCGGGGCAAAGCGGAATTGTTGTTGCATGTGTGTAGGCTGCTTGAGGAGTATTGCAAGCAGTTAGATAAACAGTCGGATCAAAGCGAGCGCTCAATGCTGGGGTTATACCATAAGGCTTTGGCTTATATCAACGATAATCTATTGGATTCGATTAACAAAGAGATGGTTGCTGAAGGATTGAATGTCAGTCTCCGGACCTTGACCCGTGCATTCGAAAACAGGCCGATCAAAATTGTTGATTACATCCAGCGATTGAAATTAAACCATGCCCGTGATCTACTTTACGAGGGCAAAATGTCTATTGAGGCGATTTCTAATCTTTTGAATTATCCCAACAGAAAGTATTTCAGCAGAGAATTTAAAAAATATTTTTTTCAGAGTCCAAGTATATTTAAAAAGGAAATGGAGTTTTTTAAAGCGCAGGGTGAGGATGACGAGAGCTGACCTGCATTAATACTTGTTTTTTGGGCGGGAAAGTGTTTTTATTAGACAAGATGGAACGTAAACAGGTAAGAATTTGAATTTGTTGAACGATCCGTATCATCTACTAGACCGAACGATCTGTTTTTATCACAGGTTGATTTATTTGTTGTACCATGACCTTGCTATTCCGATGATACAAATCACTTGTTGTGCCGTTTGATCTTTTCGTCAAACCAAAACTATTGTTTTTAAGACCAAAAGTACTTTTTTCTAAGCAAAAGAGAAGTTTTGTTAAACCAAAAAGTTTTTTTGTTGAACGGATCAAATCTGCTTCCATGATTCAGAAATGCATATTTTGCTCCTTTTTTGCTATATAGGGGATCAAATTGAGCCAAAATTATCGATGATGGTGGCTATTTTTGGCTCAATTTGACCCCCTATTTGGGAGGTGCCCATGCTATATTTGTTTTGTTGATCAACTAGTTATAAATTTTAAAAACAGTAATTATGGCAAAAACAACATTACAAACAGGAACAAGCAGCGGAGAGGCACAATATGTGAAATTCGTTGAAAACATAGTGGTTAAATTGACGGATAATGCGGCGTCTTTTCCGGATATGGATCCGACTTTGGCTGACTTACAGCAGGCATTGACGGCATTTAAGAAGGCGCAAGCGGATGCAGCCTATAGAGATAAGCGGTTAGTGGTGATCAAAAATCAAACACTTGCCTCTCTTAAGACGGTGGTCTATCACTTATCGCTATACATAGAGCGTAAAGCGAATGGTGATCCGGCAATTATCTTGTCTGCGGGTTTCAATCCGTCGAAGACCTTTACCCTTAAAGGCGAAGCTGCGCCCAAGCCGAAAAACTTTTCGGTAGCCGTGAGCGCCAATTTATCGGGGGTGGCTGACCTTAGGGTAAACAACTGGCGTGCGGTATTGGTCTATCAGTTTGAATACCGCAAGAAAAATGGTGAAGAATGGAAACGAGTGATGAGTTCCAAATCGAGGGTTACGATCACGGGTTTGGAGCCAGTTCAGGAGTACGAGTTTCGGGTAGCGTATATTGGCAGAAATCCACTGCTCACGTATAGCGACATTGTGAGTTCGTACGTATTCTAATTGGAACAATGTAATTCCTTTTATTTAAGCAGCCTGCGGGCTCGCTGCAAGAAAGTCAATAGATTGTTTTTATAGGAAGTATAAATATATTGTATATAAGAAGCAATTTATCTAAGTTTGGCTATCCCCGCACGACGGAATATCGTGCTCTCCTGAGGAGGGGATAGCCAACTTTTAGCATGAAAAATCATGAACATGAAGACTATTGTCCGGGAACATCCCCTAAAAGATATTATTTTGGAGTTTGATGAATCCAAAACACAACCTGACTTTGAAAAAGAAGCCCTGGCGACCTACTACGAAGCACATGACGAAGTTTATGCGCTGAAGCAAAGACTGGATATATTAGCGGAAGGATTGGCAGATGCTGATGCCGAAGTTGCGAATTTATATATGGAGGCGCTGGCGTTGGAACAGAGCTTGGAGATTATAGAAGATTTTTTGGGACTTTCTGCTGGTGATTCCATCCCCGATATAGAAGGAGAGATCACGATAGATGTAGCGGAGTTATTTGAAGATATCCGCAAACATCATGATGTCTTTCAGCAGCTGTACTTACAGATAGACGATCTAACAAAGAAATACAACTTTGAGATGGACTTAATGGACCCGGATGACGAGTTTCAGGAAAATTGGCCTATCCATAGTCGGTATTTCACAGTTTTTGATAAAGTTTTTCCCCGTTATGAGGAGCTATCGGTCGACATTGTTTCGATAGATGATGATCAGGAGACTTTTCGCGGAGTATATGGGGAGCTTCTGGAGATCTACAATGCTAATCTCGCACTTGCGGAATGGGTATTTGCAAATTATAAAAATTTATTTGATCTTGTGGAACCGATGTATGAGCGGACTTCTGTGGCGATTGAGGCGATGAATAAAAAAATGCGAGACGAATTAGGTGATGATTATTAATGCGCTGTAGTTGTTCTCGCACTATTCCTCCAATAAATTCTATCTATTTAAATTATCTTTATGTATATGTAATTATTCTAAGAGTCGTGTAACGAATGAACCAATAGATAGGCTATTTCTATTTGCTAAATAACTAAAAATCTCGCTGGAATGTCATAAAACTCAAAAAAATACGGCTTAATGCTTGACTTTTTCTGTGGGGAACCTTACATTTGAACCATTGAATGACTTCGTAGCTCAGTTGGTAGAGCAACAGACTCTTAATCTGTGGGTCCTGAGTTCGAGCCTCAGCGGGGTCACTTTAAAAAAAGCCATTTTACGTAAGTAGGATGGCTTTTTACATTTCTATAGGCCGTCTTAATCGGTTTATCCCATGCTGAATCCTCTGAATAGGGCCGTTTTCATGTCCTTGTACGGCAGGGATATTTTTGCGATCTGAAGGAATATTAGGCTGATCAAGGAAAGATTGAATGCACCTAAACGAAGAAATTTCCCAAATATTGATTTTAATCTTGATTTTCAGGATCTGGATCTTGTCATGCTAGATAAATTGTCAAATCGTAAAAACGAACGACCAGTTACTTAATTCAGTAAATTTATTCCGTAAATTTGTCTCGGAGACAATAAGTTTATGGAAGACAAGAAGATTTCAATATTGTACGTTGATGATGAAGAGAATAATTTATTTTCCTTCAAAGCAACGTTTCGTTTAAAATATGAGGTATTTACAGCCATCAGTGGCGCCGATGCAATTGACCTTGTCAAAAATAATCCAATCGATATCATAATCACAGATCAGCGGATGCCTGAAATGACTGGTGTGGAGTTTTTGGAGAAAATAATAGAAATTAATGCCGCTCCAATGCGTATACTTTTAACTGGGTATACTGATATGGCTGCGGTTGTCGATGCCGTTAATAAGGGAAAGATATTTCATTACCTCAATAAGCCTTGGAGCGAAAAGGAACTTGATGACACGATTCAACGCGCTTATGAGGTGTATATGGAAAGACAAAAAATAATCGAAACGAATGCAAAACTTGAGTCATCCAATGATCAATTGGAGTTTATGTTGCGTCAAAAGTTGCTTTCCTAAAAACAAAGACTTTTAGGAAAGCAGCATTTATTTGCTCGGTATATTAACTGTAAATGTTGTGCCTGCCCCTAATGGCGACTGAACATCGATTGTTCCCTGTAATTTCAGAAGAGCATTTTGCACATTATATAAGCCAAAACCCATACCCTTGGCCTGATCACTACCTCTAAAAAACAGTTTGAAAATATCATTGATGTGTTGGGGAGAAATACCAATACCATTATCACTCACTACGATCTTCGCCTTTTTGTCCGATACGTCAACAGATAAGCTGACGAAAGGATCTGTTTGACTTTTTTGCTGATATTTGAAAGCATTAGATAGTAAATTGTGTAAAATCAATTCGAGAATCGCCTTGTCGCATTTGAATGGTTCTTTCTGCTCGACACGGATATTAAAAGTTACATCCTTGTTTTGCGTATACATTTTATAGAATTGTCTTACGTTGCCGAAAAGTTCATCAAAATTAATTTCAGCGAGCATGAGCTCCCCCCGGCGCAAGAGATAGTAGTCCCGCAAACTATCAATATAAGCGTCGAGACTGACCAATGAACTATCCATTAGAGCGAGCAGTTCATGAATACGGTCTATATCGTCAAATTCTAACCCTAGTTTCACCGCAGAGAGTACTCCTGTTAAAGGATCACGTAAATCATGACTCACACTATAGGCAAATTTATCCAGCTCATCGTAGGCTTTCTGTAGTTCTTGGTTTTTTGTCTCTAATAAAGAGTTTGTGACATAAAATTTATTTGCTTCTTCGATCGCTGAAATAATCTCTTCCCTCATCCATGGTTTGCGGACAAACCGAAAGATATGGCCCTTGTTGATTGCATCAATAACTGTATCCATGTCGGCATAAGCAGTCAATAAAATACGGATGGGCTTTGGAAAATCTTTTTTGATACGGTGCAGAAAGTCTATTCCCAGTTCTTCGGGCATACGTTGATCACAAAAAATCACACGGATATCCGAATTGGAGCGAAGTATTTTCTCGGCTTCAGCTGTATTCGATGCGGTATGAATGACATAGTCGTATCTAAAATTCGCTTTAAAACCAATCAAGTTATTTGCTTCATCATCAATATATAATATTTCAAGCTCCGTCTGCATAATTTTTATAATCTGGTTTATTTACCAAAAATGAACGAAATTAGTAATAATTTATCGAACTCATTGGGTTTACTTTTGCATCATTTCTTTTGTTGTATGGGGATGTGTAGCGTAAAGGCTGTTCCCGCCCCTATTTCTGATTCTACAATAATCTTACCATGGTGTTTGGCAATGGTATTATAGGCGATAGACATCCCCAACCCTGTTCCTTCGCCGACCTCTTTTGTCGTGAAAAAGGGTTCAAAAATTCGTTCCTGAATGTTTTTTGGAATACCGACACCATTGTCTGCTATTTTGACATAAATACTGGATTGCTCCTCGACAATTCCGGTTTCTATCCATAGTTTACCCCCTCCACTAGCACCGAATTTTTTATTGATGGCGTAAATGGCATTTGTTATAATATTCAGAAATACTTGGTTCAATTTTCCCGCATGACATTCTACCATCGGTAGTTGACCGTAGTTTTTTTCTACTTCGATCGTGTTACTAATCAAACTGTTAAGTATTACCAACGTAGATGCTATACCTTCGTTGATATTTGCGTACTTTAACGTGTCCTCATCGACACGTGAAAAGATACGTAAACTTTTTACAATTTCAGCGGTGCGGTGGGCACCATCATGCATTCCTTTCAATAGAAAATCTATCTCGGTCTTTAGATAATCAAGATCTAGTTCATCCTTGAATTTTTTAATCTGTGACTGTTTCTCCTCATCGGAAAGTTGCGGTGTAAAAGCAATGCGTTCGATTTCGTCCAGCGTATCCAAGATCATTCCGATATCTCGTTTCAGCGGGGCCACATTGGAGCTGACGAAGTTAATTGGATTATTGATCTCGTGTGCTACCCCTGCGGTCAATTGTCCTAAAGAGGCCATTTTTTCGGATTCAACCAGTTGTGACTGTGCTTCCTTCAGATGTGTCAACGTCATTTGTAATGAGGCATTGGATTCTTTGAGTTCATGCGTTCTTTCATTGACTTTTTGCTCCAACACCACATTTTGCTCACGGATGAGCCGCTCATTTTCTAATGAAATAGCTAATTCTCGTAACCGGGATGCTTCCTTTTCTTGCTTGAGTATATTGATGCCATAAGCCAAACCAAAGGAAAGTAATGCCATTTCGATGACTGAGGCAATTTGCACAGCATTGCTTGTAAAGTTGTTGTAGTTTAATATACCATAGTCTTTTAACAAAAATACAACGGATCCCAAGAGTAAGATAGTCCAGCCATAGACAAAGTACTTCGCGGGTCTGTATCCACCTATCATAACACGGAAAGATAGGTAGAGCACGAACAACGAACCGGCACCAGTGACTCCTTGCATTACAAAAAATGCGGGTTGTGCCAGATTGCTTAAAGCTAGGATGATACCGATGGAAAATAATACGATAAAAATAATGATTATTCTTCTTGATCGAGGGGCATTCTTTTGTAATTGGAGAAATGAATCCGCAAAGAGCAGGGCACAAAGACCGGATAAACAACCAAAAATAATTGGTCCTTTAGTGGCAAAATAAGGCCAGGAGGGCCATAAATATTGGAAGCTATATCCTTTGATGCCCATTTGGGTAATTCCCGCACAGAGGACATACAACACATAGTAAAGGTAGCCTCTTTCCCGTACGGAGAAAAACAGAAAGAGATTATATATGGCCATAATAAATACAATGCCGATATATATCCCGCTTATAAGGCTATCGTTATTCATTTTTCGTACAAATAACCGCTTGCTGCTCAGGTAGATCGGTAGTATAATCTGTTCGGTACTTTTAATATGCAGAAAAAATACTCGCTCTGATTGCCTGGGTAGATGGATGTCAAATACATAATTGGGGACTTTGTATTTTCGTATAGAAAAATTTTGGTGTTCCCCAAATTTGATATATTGATAAGAGCCATTTTCGGAAGGACTATATAATTCTACCTCATCCAATAACGGATATGCGATTTCCAGTAGAAAGTCTAAATCTTGGTCGCTGCTATTTTTTATAGGAAGACGAAGCCATATGGCATCGGCTGAGGTCCCTAGGTTGGGGACTTCATTATCTAGCGTTTGAAAGTCCGATGAAGACAAAATTGCTGAAAATGCGGGATTTCCGACTCCTGTATAGCGCTCCAGTTGATGACCAATCAGTTGCCGTTGCCCGGAATGGTCCACAGTGAGCTGTGCTCGCGACGGCAGGCAAGTAATGATAAATAGACAGATTAGAAGAAACCAGCACTTCATTTTTAAGACGCTACTTTTTTGCTTGGGCGATGACTAAATTCATTGATACTAAAAAACAGCCGGCTTCATCCAAATGATTTAAGGTTTGATGAAAATCATCAAATTCTGATTGGCTTAATTTACCTTTTTCGATCATTTCCATAAGGATTTTGTCCAAAAATAAATAACGGTTGGCTTCTTCTTTTGACCGTGTCACCATACATAACGTTTGCAGTTGAACCTGCTGGAATCCATTTGCAAGCAGGTCTGCTGTCAACTTGTTGCCCGCCCAGCCGTTGTAAACTTTCTCCTCTGTCAGATATTGACAGATCTTGGCCTCTATGGTCACATGCTGTGTGTAAAAAGTCAGGCTATTCCAGATTGTTTCAACGATTACCAAAGGCTGTCCTTTACCTAGTATGCGATATACTTCACGAAACATACTCTGCGGATCTGTCAAATGCTGGACAAGACGTTCCATCCGAACACCGGAAACAGCTTCATTTTCGAAATCAAGTTGATATACCTCGCCCTGTACAAAATTGACATTATTGATTTCGCCATTACCTGATTTCGCATGATTGATCAGTGCGGCATCATGGTCAACACCAATCACTTGTACATCCTTTCCTAACATTTTTGCCAGGTTAACGGCGTCCATTCCGGTACCGCAGCCCAAATCGGCAACGAGCCCCTCTTTGATCATACTAAAGGGAGAATAAGACTGTATTTTTAATTGCTTGAGAAAGTCTCCGGTATCCTGTAAATAACCGGCATCATAGTGTTTATTGTCCATTACAAAATATTTAGATTACGATGATCTGCTTTCAGATCTGCTGATGTATGTTCCAAGTTTTTTATGACCTCGTTGAGATCCCAACGATCCAGATTGGGAATGTCTATTTGATAGTGAATTTCAATTTCTTTATTTCGCAATGTTTCTATTCGGACAATATTGGAGTTGGTTCGTAATGAAAAAATGGCTTCTTTGTTTTCTTGGTCAGCTTCGGTCAATGTATCCAAATTTCTCATGATCATCACTGTTGCCAACAGATCTAATTTGGGATAGTAGAAAGTTCCGTTGTTACCGACACTCGTATCAATTCGGTAACCTACACTCTCGGCAAGCTTTACGGTATATGGAGCGCATAATGCAAACAGAGATTTGATCCCGATCTGTGTACTTATTGCTGCTCCGGCTCTAGTGAGGAAAATACTGCCTATTCCATAGCCTGCGATCTCACGGGAGTTCCATAACCCGCAGCCTTCCCCAGTGCCATGTAGGGCATGATTGTATACCAAATCGTAGATACGAGCATCCATAGTCCCTGTAGCCTGTTCTATAGGTAATGGTTCGCTCCCCCCGGAAACATGTATCCGAACACCACCGTATACCTTTTCGCTATCAAGAGATTCTACAATAAGTACGAATGATGCCGGATTATACATCCAGTCATTTTTGGACGAAGTAACTTTTTTCACGCCTATTGCTGTCAAGACATGGGCGTGCCCTTCTATAAAACGTTCACAGGTCTTAGGATCGTCGATAGCGCGAAATGCTCTTAGTCTAACTACTGGACGTCCTTCATTGAATAATAATGCCACCGAAATGCTTTAATTTATCGTTGAGACACAAAACTAATCAATAAAAAGCAAAGCTGTTTAAAGCTTTAATAAATAAAATACCTTTATGATCTGCCTTTTACAAAAAATATATTTTCAATGCCATTTGTATAAAATAGAGCTATACGATAACTTGGTTTATCAACGTTTTTGCAAGCTATTTTTATAGACCTGTCCGTCTTTAATAATAAGTAAAAAGTTTTTGGCAGGATCTGTAAGCAGTTTTAGATCTGTGAGCGGATCACCATCAACTAAAAGTAAGTCTGCCAGGGCACCCTCTTCGATCACGCCAAGTTTGCCGGGATATGGACTTCGTAAGCCCGCAAGCTGTAACAAATCCGCATTGTCCTGGGTAACCATTTTGATGATTTCGGCATTCGTAAACCATTTTTGAAGACGAAGGATAAATGAATTCTGTAGCTCGTTCAGGTCGGGTTCAAAGAGGAAATCCGTACCCCAAGCGAGCCTTACACCATGTTTCTTAGCCAGAGGCCATACTCTTTCCTGTCCTTCAATAACGGGCCTGCGTTTTATTCTCCTTTGAGGGTCCATATCGGGGGTATCTTCCACTAGATTTTGTAAACTGAGCCAGATACTTTTCTTTGCAAGAAGCTTAAGCGTTTCCTCATCCAATAGTTGGCCATGTTCGACGCATTTTACCCCTGCTTCGACAGCTCTGCGAACAGCCCTAGAGGTATATGCGTGAACTGTAACATAGGTTCCCCAGTCTTCCGCAGCTTCCACCGCGGCCTTCATTTCATCTAGAGTATATTGCGTCACATCTACAGGGTCATATGCTGAGGAAGTGCCTCCGCCGGCCATCAGTTTGATCTGACTGGCACCGAATCGGAGATTTTCCCTGACCGCAGTGAGCACCTCATCACGTCCGTCGGCTATAAATGTAGCTCCATATCGTTCGGCCCTTGAAACAATACCAAAGAATCGGCGCGATTTTTCTTCAGGTGTCCTAAAATCACCATGACCCGCAGTTTGGCTTATTGTAGCCCCAGAAGGCCAGATTCTAGGCCCTATTAATTTACCTTTGTCAATAGCTGTCTTCAGCGGAAATATCGGTCCGCCGACATCACGCACACTCGTAAATCCCCGCATGAGCATTTTCTGAGCAGATTGGCCAACTTTGTTAATCAGAAATTCCTCAGAAAGATCGTTTGTCATCATCTGTGGCATCGTAAGCGCCCCAAATACTAAATGTACATGGACATCGATCAATCCCGGCATTAATGTTTTGCCTTTGGCATCTATCTTCACAATTTCTGCTCCTGTAGTTATAATAGGCTTAGCACTAATGCTTCGAATTGTATTGCCTTCGATCAGGACCTGCTTTAGGTCGGTAAGGCTTTGGCTGTTATAATCTAAAAGTTTAACATTTTCCAAAAGAATCTGTTTCTGCTGCGCTTTTGGAGTCTGAATACTGCAAGCACAGAAAAAGAAGGTAATTACATGATGTAAACGCATAATTATTAAAATATGACGTGTTTATATAATATGACTAGAGCTATTAAAGCCTAAAAAGACCGTATTTAATGAAAACTATTCTCTAAGTTAAATATAAATAAATATTTCTTATTATTGTGTAACTATATTTTTCTATAGTTAGCCACTGAAACTCTCTTCGCGACTGAGAAAGTACTATATCAGGACAAATTTTAGTAAATTTATCGCTGATTATGATCAATTCAATGTTATGGCTTAGATACGGACAACAAGTGATGCCGGGAATATTTACCTTCCGCAACTCGCTGCGCCATGCTTTTTTGCTTGGCGTATCCTGCTATCTTTTTTTAATTATTTTTCAGCCATTTGGTACTTACAATTTTGAGGATTCCGGTAAATATTTCTTGTTAGCCGGTTATGGCGTTATTTTTGCCTTTTCATATCTACTGGCTTCTATTTTATTGTCCAATGAGAAGAAATGGACGGTAAGAACAGAGCTCTCGCGTATGCTGCTGGTGTACCTATCAGCTACAATATTTAATTTTTTATACAATAGTTGTATTGTGAGTCAGGTGCCCTTGAAATGGATCAATTTATTGTATATGGGGCTTTATACCATATCGCTTTATGTACCCATTGGGCTGATCTATTTTTTAACGCTCATAAAAACAAATTGGAAGAAACCGAATATTACTGCTCCAAATGCGGCTGCCCTGCCGCAATTAAGCTTAACGGGTCAGCGTGCTTTTGTTGTTGATAAAAGCCCTATTGTCTGTGTTGCTAACGGAAGTCAGCTTTTATGTTTTGGCCGCCAGGATTTTATATTTGCCAAGTCCATGGATAATTATTGCGAAGCTTATTTTTATGAAGACAAAATCGTTAAAAAAGAGATCATACGCATTACATTGGGAAAGCTGGCTGAGCAATTGATAGGCGCAGATATTCACCGCTGCCACAGATCTTATCTGGTTAACTTCGATAAAATCCTGACCAAAGAGGGCAATGCAAAAGGCTTTTTACTACGTTTCGCTGATACGGAAGAATACGCACTGGTGTCACGTTCGATGCTCCCTGCTGTAAAATCCTATTTATTGAGTTGATCCGGCTCAATTTGACCAGTAGCAACCTGTGCTATTCGTCCCTTTGCAGGGCTATCCGCCACATATTTTTGCCAATGGTGAAGTGGTCATGTAGTTTTGTCCCAAAAAAGATATGAATCGCACAAATTTCAATTTACTTGTTTTGTTTCTCTTTTTCGGGATTTATTTTGGATTGGATCAATTCTTTTTTGCGGCTGTTCAGTCCAAGATGACTGACCTTCTTCGTAACAGGGCTTTGAGTCACATGGTAACCTATATCCTGAGTTTGGCCCCTTTGCTTATAGGAGCACTGTTACTTCGTCCAACAGATCAGGATAAATTGCTATCCAAATTTGGGTTAAACGGGTCTCTCATATTGGGAGTCGCCATCGGTGGGCTGGCGACAGTTCCGATGTTTGTCGGTTATGCATTTAGGTTTTCCCTGATGAGGCAGCCTGATCTCAATTCCTTGCTAATTAATACTGTATCTGCGGGGTTGTTTGAAGAACTTATCTTTAGGGCTTATTTTTTTGGCCTTGTTTACCGCTATACACGCTTAGGGTTTATACCTGCTATTCTTGCGACATCATTGGTCTTTGCTCTACTGCATCTATATCAAAGTCAGGACCCGATGGAGTTGGCACTTATTTTCACAACGACATTTTTAGGCTCCGTATTGTTTGCTTGGCTATATACCGAATGGAAATTTAATCTTTGGGTTCCGATGGCCTTACATATATTGATGAACCTTGCTTGGATGCTATTCAATGTCGATGATAATGCGGCTGGAAACTTGTATGCTAACATTTTCCGCTTTTTTACGATTGTCTTGGTTATCGTAATGACAGTAATGAGGGCAAACAAGTGTCGCAATAGTCTGCGGGTAAATCGAAAGACGCTTTGGTGGAAACCTTAAAATAAATAACAAAAGCTTATAATTTATCGCTGTCTATATCTTTTATCGGTAGATCTGGCTTATTCACGTTTTGGCATTTATAGCAATATAGGAGAACCCCTGAATACCAGTATTTTTTTTCGGTATAGGAATCGCTATCTTCACTTACATGAAAAGACTGCTATTTTTACCCTCGTGTATGCTTGTCGGAAGCATTATTTCTTTCGGAATGTCAAGTTGTGGTGACGGAGCAAAAAAGACGGCTGACCCGAAGAGCGATTCGATTAAAATGGATGCAACAGCGAACAAGGATACCGTAATAGTTGAGAAATTTCCACCGATGCCAATCAACTATGACCAGACAAAAGTATTGAAAAACCTCTATGTGATTGACCGGTCAGGTGTTGAGCTACGCCAGGGCGCGGACGAAAATGCGCCAGCACTAGGAAGGTACCCTTTCGGTACAAAGCTGGATGTCATCGGTGAAGAGGGTGAATGGATTGCTGTGATGGACCGCATTCAGCGGGATTATAAAGGCGCGAATGGCGAAGACAATGACATAACACAGTGGGAGAAAGTATATGTGGCGAAATCTAAATTGGGCAAACAGGACAAAATTACAATATCACCCAAGGATTTAAATATTATTGTCTCACAAACGGTGAACGGAAAGGAAAGCTATTACGAAAAAGGACATCCTTTGGATCAGCACCTTTTTTTGGAATTAATAGATGAGGAAACTTTTTTGGCAGCTCGAAATACGGCACAAGACTATCTGATCAAAGACACACTGTCATATCCAAAAAACGGAAAGATTTTGGAGCTGCCACTAGTAAATGGAAAAAAAATGACATTCACAGACAAGGATATAGACAATGAATTTGAATCTAGCTATTCGTATATGGGACATTACGATTTCCTAAATGCCTTTGCCGTTGAGGGGAATTACTGGGAAAGCGCTGATGTGCGCCTATTTGATCGGCAGGATGGTCATCTTATCGTGGAATGTGGTGATTATCCTTTCTTTTCTGTAGACAAGAAATACCTGATGACTTTGCATGCTGATCCGTACGAATCGACGGGAGATCTACAACTCTTCCACGTGAAACAAGGCAAAGTGAGCCCGATGCTTTCAATAAGTTTTAAACAATGGATGCCGACTTGGAAGGAGGAACTGATGTTCTGGGGCAAAGATGGGTACATCTATACCGCGGCCAACCACGTGAATGGTTATTGGGGCGATGAAGGAAGGTTGAGTGAAAGGTCTCAGTTTATCAGAATTAAGTTGCTTAAGCCTTAAAAAAGTATCAAACAGTTCTTTTTATTGATTTAATTTTGCGGATATCAGACTAAGGTGACACTGTTTTTCTGTTTTAAGTAAAACTATTCTGGGCGGCGCCTGTTGTATTCCATAAAATAAGATTATAGTTTGTAATTTAGCTGGATGAAACTAAAAACACTATCGTTATTTATCGTATTATGTTGTTCATTCTTTCTAGTAAACGCACAGAAAAAAGCTTGGGAGGAACATAATAGATGGATCTGGGGACCTTCGGTGGGATACCAGTATCAGAATGGTAATTTTCTAAAAGTTTCGGGTTGGGGCCTATTTGCACCCAACGACTTTCAGTATATGAAAATAGATGCTGGGGCTAATTTTAGCTGGATGGAAAATAAAACAACCGTAATTCCCGAACTGGGGTTTACCTATTATCTGAATGATTTTGTCCTGTTCCCGTTTGTCAAGGCTGAATTAACGCCTTATACCATCACTCCTAAGGTCGGAGCAAGTTTATTCTCTATTGTGGACTTGGGTGTAGGCTATGGATTCGATTACAACACGAAGAAGAATTTCAAACCAATAGATGGTTTTACAGTATCTGTAGGGGTGAATATACCTTTGAATTATCATCTTTATTAATCAGGAATTATGCAAAATAGAAGTATACTTTGGATTGGCTGTATGATTATTTTGCTTGCTTTTGGAAAAAAGGCAGTGGCGCAGGATCATCTGATCGGTCCAACCCTCAGTTACCAGTTTCAAAAGGGAAGTATCATTAAAACGGGAGCGTATTTTGCATTTCCATTCTTGGGCGATAACATTCTGCGGGCAGATGCTACCGCCAACTTCACCTGGACTCAAAAGAAATTTGCGGTCATTCCAGAAGGGGCCATCACATATTATCCTCAAACCTATGTACTGACTCCGTTTGTGCGTACGGAAATAACGCCTTACACCTTTACCCCCAAATTGGGTGTCAGCCTGGCGACACTTCTGGATATTGATTTTGGATATGGTTTTTCCATTAAAGACAAAAAGGATTATCGGCCGATGAAGGGGTTTGCCGTATCTCTAAGATTCAGTATTCCGTTGAACTACAGATTCAATATGTAGCTCCTTTAGCATTCAAAACATTTCTTTGATTGCTCACGGCCTTCCAAATAATGAAGCCTAATTTGTATTTATATGATTTAATGACCTCGTAAATAGAGGCGTATGAACTAGCTTCAGATTACTGATTTAGCCAATTTTTGAAAGCAGTGACTTTCTCTCTCGAAACGATAAGTTCGTCAGATTCGTAATGCTTGAGGTATATTTTTAATCTGGCATTCGCGTGTATGGAAATCGTTTTTATCGCATCAAATTGTATGATGGCGCTTCGGTTAAACCTGAAAAAATCTTTGGGTGACAATTGTGGCGTCAATGCATCTAGTGTTTAGCCTAAGGACATAAGCAATTGCGTCTACGAAAAAGAGTGGATGAAATGTCAAAATATCATGACGAAATGTAGTATTCCGATTTTATGCTGTAAATTAATGTTTGAAATGAAAACCGGTCACCATAAACGATCGGTGTAAATTAAGTCACAGAAAGATGCGAATTACCATTTTAGATGACTATCAAGACGCTGTCCGACAGTTGGATTGTTTCAAAATACTTGATGGTCATGATGTTCAGATATTGAAACAATCCTATACAGATCCCCATGAATTGGCGGAAAAACTTAAAAACACAGAAGCGTTGGTGCTGATCAGGGAACGAACGAAAATCTCTGCTGAGCTGCTTAGTAAGCTGCCAGACCTCCGGCTTATCAGCCAAACCGGAAAAATTTCTAATCATCTTGATCTGGAGACCTGTAATGCTTATCAGGTTGCTGTCGCAGAAAGTGCGGGATCCCCAACCGCTCCCGCCGAACTGACCTGGCTATTAATTATGAATGCTTTGCGGAAACTACCGCAAGCGATTTCAGCAATGCAAATAGGGCAATGGCAAATGAATATCGGGCAGTCAGTGGCAGGAAAAACAGTGGGGATATGGGGCTACGGTAAGATAGGCCGGCTGATCGCCCAATATGCCAAAGCCTTTGGTGCGGAAGTGATCGTATGGGGCAGCGAATGTTCACGGGAAGAGGCGGTGAAGGATGGATTCTTGGCAGCATCCAGTAAATCAGATTTTTTCCATTTTGCCGATGTAGTAACCTTGCACCTGCGATTGGTGCCACAAACTCGAGGTATCGTAAAACTGGAAGACCTAAGGTCCATGAAATCTTCGGCGCTATTCGTGAATACTTCGCGTGCGGAGTTGGTTGAACAAGGGGCGTTGCTGGACGCGTTGAAAACGGGAACTCCAGGCGCCGCTGCTCTGGACGTCTATGAGTCCGAACCGATCACGGATCCCAATTATCCATTGTTGCAAATGCCCAATGTCATCTGTTCTCCCCATTTAGGCTATGTGGAAGAAGATGGCTATGAACAGCTGTTTAGGTTAGCATTTGAAAATATTGTTAATTTCGCACAAGGAACACCACAGCATATCGCCAATCCGGAAGTACTTACAGCTTCCCCCAGATAAGCAGGTCAGAGCAATTAACGAGCTTTCTGGGGTACCAATCGACTCTTCGTTCATTGGCAAATGAAGCAAGTAAAAGACACCTGCAATGCTACTCTTTGGTCATAAGTGGAGCTGAGGATTAGGGACGAATGTTTCTGTTACAATTTGATAGGCCAATCCAAATGCGTATTATTGATTACAATACCCCGCATGCAGCAGGGCTCCATGGTTAAAATGAAAAATTTCACAAAACTTGATCAGCCTACTGGGCGGTCCATATATCTGGATGAAAAGGAATACCTCTTTTTTGGGGGGACCTCCTATCTGGGGCTGGCAACGGATAAAGCATATGCCGAACTTTTTATTGAGGGAGTAAGACGGTATGGTGTTAATAATGGGACTTCGCGCAATAATAATGTTCAGCAGGCTATATTTGATCAAGCTGAACAATATGCGGCCATGCGGTTTGGTTTTGGTGCCGGATTATTGCTGTCAAGCGGCTATTTGGCGACCCAATTTGTTGTCAAAATGTTATCAAAGGAGGGCGAGCTGCTTTACGCTCCCTCCTGCCATCCCTCTTTATGGCTTGACGTAAATCCTGCTGTAACGGGCGATTTTAACGCTTGGAGTTTAAGTACAGTGGACTATATCAATCAATCCAGCGCGACCTCTTTTGTTATCGTGAGCAATAGCTTGGATAATATGACACCTGAACGATATGACTTCTCGGTTTTTAAGAACGTTTCGGCAACGAAGAAAGTTACATTAATCCTGGATGATTCTCACGGTATTGGTATACTGCGTGAAAATGACATTTCGATCGCTGACCGTGGTTTTCTAGGGGAAAATATAGAATTGATTGTTGTTGCTTCCTTGGCAAAGGGCCTAGCGACAGATGCGGGACTGATCTTGGCCAGTGCGAAACGGATTGAACAGTTTAAAAAATCAAATTTTTATACGGGAGCCTCTCCCAGTTCCCCCGCGAGCCTCTTTGCTTTTTTAAATGCGGAACACATCTATCGTAAACAATTTGAAAAATTGCAGACGAATATTCGCTATTTCGGATCACTTTCGGACGAATATTTAAATAGCATTGCCAATTTTCCAGTCTTTTCTTCCAATGATACGAGCCTATATGCAAGGCTGATGGAAGCCGGTATACTGGTCTCGAGTTTCCCCTATCCACTTCCTACAGACCCATTATTGAATAGGATTGTGGTCAATGCACATCATACATCCGAAGATTTGGACCGTATTAGTCATGCAATTGGCATATCTTGAATTTTCTATGACATCCAATGAATCAACTTGTTGTAAATTAGGAAATTGTTTTTATTTTTGAGATTTATTTCAGCATTTGTTGGGTGTGAAATCGCGTTAATTGATTGTAAATGTTTGGCTTTTGGAAGGTTATTTATCAAAAAAGTGTTTAAATAATTTCCATTCCTCATTTTAAAACAATACTTTTGCATCCCCAAACATTAGTTGGCTTAAGGGTTGAAAAATAAATAATTACAGTAAAATAGATATGACTAAAGCAGAAATTATTGCAGAAATCTCTAACAAAACTGGCTTAGAGAAGGTAGATGTTCAAGAGACCGTAGAGGCGTTCTTCAAAGTTGTCAAAAACGCAATGATCGGAGGAGAAAATGTATATGTAAGAGGTTTTGGTAGCTTCGTAGTCAAAAAAAGAGCTGAGAAGACTGCAAGAAACATTTCAAAAAATACAGCAATCATTATTCCAGAGCATTTTGTCCCTAGCTTCAAGCCAGCTAAGATTTTCGTTGAGAAAGTAAAGAATGGCAATAAATAATCTTAAAATAGATTAAAATGGCAAAAACCAAACAAATAATAGTCATAGGAGCAGTTGTAGCCTTGGTTGCTGTGCTATTTGCGCAGCCTATTAAAGGTTTGGTGGACAAAGAAAAACAAACTGCTGCAGCATCTGAATCGAAACCTTCCAATGAAGTAAACTTGGAAAATATCTCTTCGATGACAAAACAAGGTTTAGATGCTAGTTTAGTCAAAGAAATTTCCGATATTGAGGCCCAAGTTGCAAAAGCTTCTGGTGAAGATAAGGTAAAGCTGTTGCAACAGTTGGCAGATAAGTGGGACGACGTCGCAAAACCAGCCCCTCAGGCATTTGTGTATGAGGAAATGGCAAAGGTTTCCCCTCAATTTGAATATTGGTTGAAAGCCGGTAATGCTTATCGTGCTGCTTATACGAATTTGCAAGATTCTACTTTAGCCCAAGCACTCAATCAAAATGCAATTCATGCGTATGAGGCAGCGCTAAAAGCGAATTCAAGTAGTCTGGATGCAAAAACAGGATTAGGTGCCGCAATGGTATCAGGAACAAACAACCCAATGGCAGGTATTGCTTTATTACGGGAAGTTGTTGCTGCTGATCCTAAAAACTTAGAAGCGAATAAAACTTTGGGATTGTTTTCATTACAGTCCCGTCAGTTTGACAAAGCTATCGAGCGTTTTAAGACCGTTATCGATCAGAAGCCCGATGCAGAGTCATACTTTTACTTAGCCACAGGCTATGAAAATATTGGGATGAAAAAAGAGGCCGTTACTGCTTTTCAAAAAAGTAAAGAGCTGGCTGCTGATCCATCCCTATCACAATTCATTGATCGCAAGATTGCGGAATTGAGCAAGTAATTAATTTATTATTTTATAATCATTAAAAAATTTAGCTATGCCAAGCGGAAAAAAAAGAAAAAGACACAAGATGGCTACTCACAAACGTAAAAAACGTTTAAGAAAAAATAGACACAAGAAAAAATAATCTTGTGATAAGCTTTTAAACATCTTGGCCCATTTTGCTGAGATAGCTTTACGAAACGATCTACATGTCTTTATGGATGTGTAGATTGTTTTTTTCGTAACAACGTTCTTTAAATGTTTAATCGGATACCAAAAATTGCGATAGGATATTGCATAGGTATCAAAAATGAGTAGCTTTTGGTAAAGGAATTAATTATCGATTCAACTCCTGATAAAGGGGTAACTATTGCTTTACTACAAGACAAGCAGCTCGTTGAACTTAACCGTGAGCCCGCAAATAACAATTTTGCCGTTGGGGATATTTATCTCGGACGGATTAAGCGGATTATGCCGGGGCTAAATGCGGCTTTCGTAGATGTAGGCTACGAAAAGGACGCTTTTCTACACTATTTAGATTTGGGTCCCCAAGTTCAATCTTTGCTAAAGCTTACGCGTATCGTAAAGAATGGCAGTTATCAAGAGAAACTGCTCAATAGTTTAAAACTTGAAAAGGATATCGATAAAGCTGGTAAGATCTCTGATGTCTTGAGCAAAAATATGCTCGTGCCAGTACAAATCGCCAAAGAACCCATCTCAACAAAAGGACCTCGTCTGAGCTCAGACCTTTCAATTGCAGGTCGTTTTGTCGTTTTGGTGCCTTTCTCAAGTACTGTTTCCATTTCCAAGCGTATCAAAGGTAGTAACGAACGCAACCGCCTCAAAAAGATTGTCGAAGGTATTAAACCAGCTAATTTTGGTGTAATCATCCGTACAGTCTCCGAAGGAAAGGGTGTTGAAGAACTGCAACGTGACTTATTGGACCTGATCTCAAAATGGGAGCTATTTACCAAACGTCTTCGTAATGCTGAACCACCACAAAAGGTTCTCGGCGAAATGGATCGTGCATCCACTATTCTACGGGATATCCTAACGGATGAGTTCTCGCATATTTATGTTAATGATCCTTCGATCTTCGAAGAAACAAAATCATATATACACGATATATCTCCAGATCTGGAGAAAATTGTAAAGCTTTACAAACATAAAGAACCAATTTTCGACCATTTCGGAGTTGAAAAGCAAATCAAGGCAGCTTTTGGCAAGACTGTTACTTTGCCTGGCGGCGCGTATCTCGTTATTGAGCATACCGAGGCCCTGCATGTAATCGATGTCAATAGTGGTAACCGTTCTGCTAATAAGGAGAATCAGGAAGATAATGCATTGCTGGTCAATATGGAAGCAGCAAAGGAAATTGCGCGGCAACTGCGCCTGCGTGATATGGGGGGAATTGTAGTCATCGATTTCATTGATATGCATAAACCCAATCACCGAAAAGAGTTGTATACATTCTTAAAAGAATGTATGGTGTCGGATAGGGCGAGGCATACGATTTTGCCACCAAGTAAATTTGGCCTGGTGCAGATTACCCGTCAGCGTGTAAGACCTGAAATGAATATTGTCACAAACGAGAAATGTCCGGCTTGTGATGGTACAGGCGAAATCCGATCAAGTATTGTCCTAATGGATGATATTGAAAATAATTTGAGTTTTATTCTTCAAGAACAGAATGAGAAAAAGGTGACCTTATGTGTTCACCCGTACATAGACGCCTACATTAAGTCTGGTTTGATTTCTAAAAGAATGAAATGGTTTATGAAGTACGGTAAATGGATTAAAGTAAATCCAATGACGTCATATTATCTAACTGAATTCCACTTTTTCAATGCGAAAGACGAGGAAATCAAGTTATAATAGAAAGAGATTAACGAAAAGGGTTAGTAGTCATACTAGCCCTTTTTTGTTTATATCCAATGGATTTTGATCCCATCTTTTTCCATTTTTCGGAAGTAAGTCATTTGACGTTTGGCATACCGGTGTATTTCCGTTTCCAGTTTGGTGAAGAAGGTCGTATAATCCACTTGCCCAAGGAGATATAAGGAGGCATACTTGTACTCTAAACCATAATATTGCAGCTGGTCATGAGAAACTCCCTCGGTCAGTAATTGTTCGACTTCTTGTAGAAAACCGCTTTTGATTCGCTCTTTCAATCGCTTACTAATACTTTCCCGCCTTTTTTCTAATGGTGGATTTAAACCAATGACAAGAGCTTCTGGAGCTTGCTGTTTGGCTTTGAACTCTGGGTTTTGTTGGAGAAATTCCAGTATCTCGATGGCACGGACAATACGTTTACTCGTGGAATGGTCTATCTGAAAATCCAACGGACATGCATAGGTGCTTAGTAGTTCCATCAATTCAGGTGTTGTCTTCCCAGCGAGAGACTCTTTGAACCCTATTATACTGGGAATTAGTGCATAGGGAGTCTGTTGGATAACACTCTGCAAATATAAACCCGTTCCGCCGCAGAGGATCGTGTGCTTGCCCTTTTTTAAAATGGACTGATGGGCTTGATGGAAGTCTGCAATAAAATTTCCAAGATTGTATTTTGCTCCCGGTTCTTGTATATCGATGAGATGATATGGAATGCCTTGGTATTCAGTAAGGTCTTTTCCAGTTCCAATATCCATTCGTCGGTAAATTTGACGGGAATCGGCACTGATAATTTCGGCATCAATTTGTTGGGCAAGTTGTACTGCCAGTTTGGTCTTGCCGGAGGCTGTGGGCCCTAGGATAACGATAACTTTCTCTTTTGGAACTGATTGTTGTTCCAAAAGAGAAAGTATAGGTTTTAGTCTGTCTATCACAGAACAAATTTAGTCCATTTTTCTGTTCCTTCATTATTTTTTACGACAGTATCGATGAAGGCCATACCTCTGACGCCGTCATAAACTGTTGGAAAGTCTTGTTCTTCCGCGGTTGGAGTTCTTCCTTCACGTTTTGCAGTAACTGTTGCCGCAAAGTTGCGATAGATATTAGCAAAAGATTCCAATAGACCTTCTGGGTGACCAGCAGGCACACGTGTGTTATGCGTTGCAAACGAACTCAATGTATACGGTGCAGCGTATGCATTTCCAGTACGGTACAGCTGGCGAGGCTGATCAAGCATTTTGATGATGAGGTTGTTCGGGTCTTCATTGGCCCATTCCAACCCGCCTTTTTCGCCATAAATACGTATACGAACAGCGTTCTCTTCTCCTGCCGAGATTTGTGATGCCATTAATACGCCTTTGGCACCGTTTTGGAAACGCAATAATACGGAGCCATCATCATCCAATAATCGGCCTTCAACAAATGTTGTTAAATCAGCACATAACTCTTCGATTTTTAATCCCGACACATATTCCGCAAGATGAGCTACGTGTGTACCGATATCACCCATGACCAACGACTTGCCCGAGCGTTTTGGATCCGCGCGCCAAGCCGCGCCAGCATTGCCTTCGCGTTCGGTTAAACGGCTCAACCAGCCCTGTGGATATTCAACAACAATTTTTCTTATTTTACCAAAGTGACCTTCTTTTACCATCGCTTTGGCCTGCTTTACCATCGGATAGCCTGAATAGGTATGCGTCAAACATAATGTACGGCCCGTACGCTCTACAGTCTCCTGTAATTCTTTTGCTTCTTCAACAGATACAGTCATTGGCTTTTCAACAACAACATCGAAGCCTTTTTCCAAAGCTAATTTAGCTGGAGCAAAATGTAGAAAGTTTGGAGTAACGATCGTTACAAAATCCATACGCTCCCCCTCAGGAAGCAAAGATTCTTTTTCGATCATCTCTTCGTAATTGAGATAGACACGCTCAGGAGCTACAAATAAGTCTTCTCCAGATTGTTTTGAAATCTGTGGATCAATGCTAAATGCGCCACAAACCAATTCAATCTTTCCATCCATAAAAGCGGCGATGCGGTGTACAGCACCAATAAAGGCGTCATTTCCGCCTCCGACCATACCCATGCGAAGTTTTCTCTTCATAACGTTATTATTTTTTGATTATTTATTTTTCAAATTATTACAGTGTACAATATACACAATTTAGCTTATTTTATATATAAAATCATCTTGATGCTTCCCATGTTTTCCTTTGGAAAGCCAAGTGGAGCCTGATCCATTAATACAATCAGCTCTTCTTCGTTACGATAAGTATATCTATGCGCTCCTGTAACCCAGAAGGTGATAGGAGCTGTAATTTCTTTTATCGTGAAACCGATTTTTTCTAAGGAAGAATGCTGATTCCAGTCCCTGTCGGTATAAGTCATGATATCCCCTGGGGAAAAGTCTTTCGAAAAAGCCTTGATTAATTTGCTTAATCCGCCAATCACGTTATATCCAGATTTATTGCAAAAGCGCAATAACTCAAAAGAACGGTATTCGTCATTTTTATCGTTCATACGGCGCCCTCCGGAAAAAACAGCTATGGATACGAGTTCGCCCTGCTCATATAGTCCGTATCTGTATTTTCCCGGAAGTGGAGTTTGTAAGTGATGTTCCACGAGGAACTGCTGACTTACTTTTTTATCAATCCGTGCAACGATTGTTTTCCGTGCGTAAATACGACGATTATTCTTCCATTTGGCAACGATGCGCTGAACAATGAGGTCGAATTTTTGTGCTAATATATCCTCGTCTATATGAATGCCCTCTTCGGGCCCCTGAAACCGTAAACGTCTTTCGTTGGGATAAAGAAAGATCTTTTTTGTTAATTCAGAAGAATCAATTTGTAGATATCCATCTAGTTCGATCAGGGGTAACCGCACTGCTAGGTGACGTTCAAGTTCGATTTTGAACCGAATAACAAGATCTTTAAAAGATGGATTCATAAAACAAAAGTAACTCTTATGGAAGTTCTGGCGAAATATTCGCTTTTAATAATTATCCGTATCTTTGTGCAAAATATGATTGTACTGTGAAATATCCATGCTTAAAAAGCATAACACCGATGCGGGCTAAGCAGCTGCAGGCGAAAAAAAAATTGTGGTATATAATTTATACAGCATATTCATAGGACTTTAAAAAACAAACTAAGTGCAACGAGTTCATTTGTACCAATGACAATCGACACTTATAAATAATTATTTATATATGAAACTTCCGATAGTGGCGTATGGCGACCCTGTATTACGAAAGGTTGCTGAGGAAATAGATGAAGACTATCCTGATTTAAAGAAATTGATAGATGATATGTTTGATACCATGTATGCTGCACATGGTGTTGGAATTGCGGCGCCGCAAGTAGGCTTGCCAATACGTATGTTTGTTATTGATGCGACGCCGTTTGCAGAAGATGACGAAGAGAATAAAGAAATGCTCAAATCTTTCAAAAGAGTTTTCATCAATCCAATTATGGTCGAGGAGTCTGGTGAAAAATGGGCTTTTGGCGAAGGCTGCCTAAGTATTCCTGATATTAATGAAGACGTACTTCGTCATAAAAATATTCGTATCAATTATTTGGACGAGAATTTTGAGGAGCACGAAGTGGACCTGACTGGATTGGCAGCGCGTGTTGTTCAACACGAATATGATCATCTTGAAGGGAAGCTGTTTACAGACAAATTGAGTACGCTTAAGAAAACGATGTTGAAAGGTAAATTGGATGCGATTGCCAAAGGAAATATCCGGGTGAGTTATAAAATGAAATTTCCACAGCAAAAGAGGAAGCGTTAGTCCAAACTAACGCTTTTTTTATTTTATAGATAGCGATATCTTTCCAATCTTCCCTCTCAATCCAATCGAGGAAGATATAACCTATACTTAACCGCGGTCATTCGAATCAGGAAAACAACACCGGCAGCAATAATAGCTGCCCAGGACAAATCAAGGTCGAGGTGAACAAGCAAAATATAAATTAATCCGCCCGCCAAACAGGCGGTAGCATAGACCTCCTTTTTGAAGATCAAAGGCGTCTCATTGAGGAGGATATCTCGTATCATACCCCCACATACAGCGGTAAACATACCAAAGATGATGGCTGCATAGACATTGCTTTCGTAGTTCAACGACTTTTGCACGCCTAAGATGGTGAAGAAACTGATTCCTATCGCATCAAAAAGTGTCAGGGTTCGATAATAACCATAGAGCTGCCTATTGAAGATGATCGCAATTAAAATGCCTAAGAATATCGCAATAAGATAATTGCTGTCATTTACCCAAGCGGGGCGTAAATTTAGAAACACATCGCGCATGGATCCGCCACCAATAGCCGTCACAAAGCCCAAGAACGCAGCCCCAAAAATATCGATGTCCTTACGCTTCGCGGATAAAGTGCCCGATATCGCAAAAAATAAGGTGCCAAGCAAATCGCTTAAGTAAAAATAGTTGGCATCAGTTATCATCGTAATACTGTTATTAAAATAATTCCCCTATTTACGCTCTACTAAATCGAGAGAGATTTCTGCAAATTTAGGAGAAATCTCGGTAGTTTAAGTTTACTGTAAGACGAATAGCTTTCAAACCTAAAATTCCTTGCACGTCCTCCAGTTTGAGGTGTTCTACGGTACTTTCAATGATGCCCATATCATAAATAGCCTGTATACTTAGATTAAGGTCTTCTAGGATCTCATCCGAAAGATAGACAATGGCAATCTTGTTGACCTGGGTGAGCCTTTCCTTGGTCCGTTTTACCCGTATTTTATCTATTCTTTTTTTGATGATTTCGTAACGGATATTCAATGATCCTTCAACATCAAATCGACGTTCGTCTTCCCGAAAGCTGATATCAATACTGTGTGGGTTGATGAAAATAAGCTGTGTAGTCTCCAAAGGAATTGGTAAATCCTGTTTTGCGTGATGTGCTTTCAGTGCAATACGGGCCATAGAGATAATCTGCTGTCGCCTAAAGATATTGATAAATTCTTTGCTAAAGGTCTGCTGTGGTGTAATGGATTCTCCTATATAGATATCGTACTCGATACCGTCGGTTCTGAATTTTTGAAAATATGATGGATAATTGCCCTGGATGAAACTGTTGAAATGATTGAGCTCCTTACTGATGATATGATTTATCTTCCATAATGAGGTTTCAAATTCATTTCTATAAAATTCTCCGGTTTCACGATTGGTGAAAAAGTGCTTGGCATAATGTTCGATAATGGCCTGCTTTGTTGAGAACTCTCTTCTCGCCGCCTCAAGAAATGGTTGTACATCTTTTCTGAAGAATTCAATGATCTTGACCATGGATTCATCAAAGGAGATTTGGTCTAGCGACCCGGTAATCTGGTCTACGCGTTTTGAAAAATCAATAAGGAGCTGATATTTGCCGTCCCTGGAAAGTTCGTCAATGAGAAGAGCCAGTTGTTTCACTTTGAAACTAAAATCTTTTAAAATAGATGCATTGCGGATGACGGTAGAATCTTTTACATCTATAGCACCATACAGTGGATAGACTTCTTCGAAGATAACAGGTGTGATATGTGCATTCTGTTCATCATTTTCCAGTTCCTGAATATATTGAGCTGCAACATGATTAAACTTCCATTGTACGGCCGGCTGGATTGTTGTAAACCGGTTAATAATAATCTCGTCTATGCGTTTCTTGAACTCTGTCGTGACGTCATATGATAGCTGAGACAATAGCGGCACAAGCGCGCGAAGGGATTGAATGGTTTCATTATCCAGTTGATCCAATTGATGACTGTAAACTTCCATAATCCCGGACAAAGTATGGTTATGTATCAATGGAATACACCGATAGGTCTTGACGCCGGACGCCTTGATTCGTTCATCAAAAAAGGATGTTGTATTTTTAATGGCATCCATGGTATTGTAAAAAATAAGATGCGGATGTTTTAAGTAGTTTGCAACTTGCGGATTGATGTTGGTATAACTGTTGCTGGCGTATGCTTCGGAAATTAAAATACTTTTATTTGTAATGGAATAATCAAAAAAAGGTAGGCCATTTAACTGAAACAATGGGAATAGGTTAAAAATTGTACCCCTGCCCTTTAGGATCGGAGCGATAATTTTCTCCAGATCTGATAAAAAGAGATGGTAGTTGTATGTTGCAAGATCCAATAAAATAGACTGTATTCTCTTAATAGTATGTTCGAGGCTACTTTTTTTGACAGTGAGAATGGTGAACCCGGATAATTCAAAATCTTCTATCTTAATTGCATTAACGACATGATTCCAGTCGAACAAAGAAGCATCATTGGTGTTTTTGGTCAGATTTCCCAAATCGAATTTAGGAAGTTCTTTTTTTGGTTTAATATCAACAAATTTGAAATCTATATTTAGATCATAATAATCGATGATTTCGCCCTTTTCATTTAAATGATGATAAACAATTGTATTATTTTCTTTAGTAGGCAGCCCGTATAATCGTTCGAAAATAAGCGTATATATCAATTTTTCCTGGTTGTTCAGGTTATCTCCATCTTGCATTTGATCCTGAATATCCTGTTCCTCCAATTTATTTTTCCAGAGGTCAAAAAAAGCATCAGTCCCATAAAACGTTTCTTCTGCAAGTGGCGTAGCGAGCGCCCAATATCGTTTAGGATCTGTATCTATAAGCGATACTGAAAGGCTATAGATGAGCTGTAAAATATCTTTATAGGCACTTAAGTTGTGTTTCGATAGTTTCCCGCTGACATGTTCAATTTCTTTTATCCGCTCCAGCGCAAATAATGGAATCACGTCATCAGAAGATACGCCACTTTCGGTAAAGGATTCTAGGTATCGAAAAAAAGGTTCAAAATGAAGTTTTTTTTCGAGCTTATATAATGTGTTTTTGTTTTTTGTTAGTTGTACTTTCCTTATTTCCATTTATTAAATACGTTTAAAAGCGGAAGCCTGTACTAAAATAAGGATACCAGCCTTCATTGGATTTGGCCATCACGAAGTGAAGGGGCAAGGCATTTGCCACGATATAATAAAGTCCGCCGCCGAATCCTTGGTGGATAGAGGAGCTGTTATGGTCTTTTGCCCAGACTTTTCCGATATCATACATGCCCATGAGGCCCAGCTCCCCAGGCAGAACGTAGCTTTTAATATCATGGATCTTAACACGGGCCTCCAGGTTATTGTAGACCATTTGTTCCCCAGCAAATCTGTATTGGCGATAGCCACGTAGATTCTCATGACCACCAAGAAAAAGATATTGATAGAATGTAGGGTTACCCACGACCGTTCCTCCTCCTACCCTGTTGGCAAATATAATACCTTCATTAATTGCACTAAAATAACCTGTCATTTCTGCACTTAACTGTGCTGAATGCCGCGAATATTTATTTAAGCCTAAATAGGATTGCAGCGCAGCCTTAATAAATACTCCTTTACTGGGATTGACTTTACGATTACGAGTATCTTGTGTTAGAAAAGCATTTAATCCGGCGAAGGCCTTGTCATTGGTAATGGAGAGACTGTCATAGGAATGCAGTGCCTGCGGATTTAAGATAAAACGATCTTGATTTTCAATGGGATCCAGATGATAGAACTGGATATGGGGGCCAATAGCGTAATTTAGCGTAGATGATGGGTGCCATCTCAGTAGCGGATTGATATTGAAAATATTGAATCGGCTACGGTAATACTTTGCCCCATACTGATCTTTTAAAAACAAGGAATTGTTGCCCACGCCAAAAAAGTTTTGCGTATTGTCGGGCGCTTTTGCTAGTGCGTCAATGACGAAGTCGGCATTGCCTATGACATCTTCCCATTCACCGCGATAATGAATTTTATAGGCACCTGTCCGGAATGCCGTAGCGACTGTAATCTGTTGTTTATAGGTAAAGGGCACTTTCCTAAATCCCCGCTGATGGGTATATGCTGCGCCAACCCCCAAAGAAAAACCATCATCAGCATTGTAACCAGCTGTTAACAATGGTAACCAGGAATTGTATAAATTCACGGGAACAAACGCTGTATTCACGCTATCTTTACCGCGATGTAACTTGATTCGGTTTTTTTCTCCCAAAAACGTTGAATTGGATGTATTCTCATAGAGCTTTATCTTTGATTTGCTATTGTCGATTACATAGGTCTTTGGCAGACTATCACCAATAATTCGCAGTTTTATCGGAGAATTGGTATTATTTATTGACAACGAGTCCTGACCCTCAGAAAGATATAATCGGATCTCTTTCGTCAAATTTTTCTCGTAAACTTTGTCCATAAAAGTTTTAGTCACCTGTCCATTTTTGTTGATTTTGGATACCTTGATTTTTAAACCCTTGTCTTTGGTGCTGACGATCTCTACCTTTTCGTTCTTATCGCTGAAATGGATATCTACAATATTATTGATAAAGCGATAATATTGTTCCATTGCCGTGGGAAGGGCATCACGTCTGCTCTGAAGGGTGCGGAAAATCTGTTCGCCCCGAATGGCTATGGATGACTGGGGTAAGCTGTTGACAGACTGCCGGAGTACTGAATCGGTCAATCGGGCGACAAACTGATCTACTTCTTTTGTCCATTCTTTGTGGGAGAGCTGGTTGCTGGGGTGGGCATTTAAAAACCTGGATTTAAAAAGGGAGTATCTGATATTTGGAATGCCCATTGTAAATCCTTGCATAACAGGATTTACAAATCGTTGGTAAATATCTTTCATCAAGAATCCCTGTGTAACACGTAAGGCCTGATCGCGGTCACGGGGAATGGGAATATAGTCTTTGTCTTTATCGTTCGTATCCTGATTTTCATTATACCAGCGCCATTGGTCCTCATGACGATCCCAATCGCTTACCATCACGTCTAACATGCGTGCTCTGAGGTATGCCTTGGGTTTAAAATTATCGTCATTGTCTTCCTGGAGTTTGCGCACCGCTTTAGCACTATTATCAGAGTCGCCCAGCGGTTCCCGTTCTTCCAATAGGGCAACAGTATTTTCGAATAGTGCTGCGTATTCGCCAAGGATTGGATCTGGTGCGACGAATCCTATAATAGGATGTGCATGTGGGACATTGACAGCATTAGCCAGTGCCGGGATCATCAGCGCGGAATAAGGGTGTTGCGCACTTGTCGCATCATCCAAGACATCCTGTACAAAGGTTCCGTGCAATTCTTCTGGAATCAAAGATTCTGTTCGTTTATTTACTGATCGAAGGGCCCATTCTCTTCCTGTTGTATCTGTCAATCGAAGTGACACGGATTGCATACCCCCTCCCTGTTTGATAGGCGTTAGACCTCCAAATAATTTAGATAGCTGAAGTATCGGTAATGAGGTCTCGGCAGCCCATTCTTTGCGGTAGTTTTCTCCCAGAAATGATTTTTTAAATTTGCCCGCCTGTCCATACTTTGCATTTGCTACGACAGTAGTACTGTCTTTTATCACGGCTTGTGTCAAAGGTTTGTCTTTGTGTGCTTCAGCTGCCAAGGTCGACTTGTTCTTCTGCTGGGAATAAGCTTGTGCGGTGAAAAAAAGTAAAAGGAATGGTAAGACCCGTTGCATGCTTATTATTTTTCAAATTTATAAATGATTCCTTTGTCCTGATCACCGGCTTCACTACTGATATAAAGATTGGATTTTGAATCAAAGTTGATCCCTTCTGGTTGAGGAAATAGTTTTGGATCCAGCGGCGTTAAGGATTTGACTTTGAAGTTTTCGTCCGTTACAACGAGCGCCTTGTCAATGGAGGATAAAATATACCATTCATTGCTATCGGTTTTCTTTGCAAGTGCTGAAGGTTTGAAGGTCTTTTTAATCTCGGGATTAAGTTTCTTTAGCTCATCGACTTGGATCGAAAATTCGCCTTTTGGACTGAATTTGCCATCAGTTCCAATGGAAAAAATATATCCAGTTGTTTGTGATTGTTTTTTGTCGACCCGGCATTCTTTGCAGAGAACATAGGCGAGGTTAGCTGCTTTATCTACATAAAGTCCTTCATATTCGCCCTTGGGAAGAATGTCTTTTTGCTCAGCGACCGCCTGTATGTTATCTTTATCTGTCCTTGGAAAGGAATAGACACTGCCATTGCTCTTTAAAACAAAGAAATGTGTTTTGCTAATACCAATGTCTTCGTAATCACCATCTTTTCCGAATTGGCTGAATGTGAGCTTCTGTGTAGGCAAATGATATTTAAAAAGTAATCCTTGTTCATCTTGAATGGCATAAATCTCTTCATCCTGCCCCTCTAGAAATGCGATCCCTGATATTTCGAGCAGCTCATTGGGTAAACTTATCTTTTCGCCGGACTGCAATTTATAAGGAATTGCCTGTTGCGGTTTTTTGTCTGCTGTTGTGTCCGTAAAATTAGCTGTGCCTTCTTTGTTTGCATTACTTGGGTTGCAAGCTAGTAATACCGTGGAAATTATTCCCAATGCAAAAGCTGATAGTCGTGTTGAGTTTTTCATCAATTTAGTTGTTTAAGTAATCAACAATTTGTTGTTGCGATTTATTGCCAATCGGATGTGCTATAGGGATGTTTTGCCCCAGGTCATCAATAAAAGTAGCTTCGATATCGTCAGCGAACTGGATTTCGAAGAGCTGCTGTATCTTTTTGGATAATACTGTTTCCAGTATCGGGAAACAGGTTTCTATCCGACGGTAAATATTGCGATCCATCCAATCTGAAGAGCCTAGATACACCTTTGTATCATCGCCATAGTGAAATATAAAGATTCTCCCATGCTCTAAATAGCGACCTACGATCCGTTTAACTTTGATATGTTCACTTAAACCTTTTACTTGAGGTTTAAGCCGGCAGATTCCTCTGACTAACAATTGTACCTTTACACCGGCTTGGCTAGCTTCATACAATTTATTGATTAACGATTCTTCCTCTAAATTGTTTAACTTAATTTTTATCGAAGTAGCTATGCCTAGCTTGAGTTGAGCAATTGCTTCGTCGATCAGCCCGATGAAAGTCTGCTTTAGATTGAATTGTGCTACCAATAGGTGCTGAAATAAAATATCTGTTGGACTGCTTGGTTTTTTTCTATTGGGTAAAAACTCAAAAAGCTGGCCTAGTTCCGCTGTCAGCAGATTATTGGATGTCATCAAAAAATAATCGGTATACACGGTGGCGGTCTTCTCATTTAAGTTGCCAGTCCCGAATAGAGCGCTTTCTTTTCCATCTTTTCGTTTGACAAGTGCAATTTTAGCATGCACTTTGAGATTGGGGATACTATAGCTGATTCTCACCCCCTGTTCCTTCATAATTCTGGACCAATGTATATTATTGGCTTCGTCGAAACGTGCTTTTAATTCAACAAACACATTCACTTTCTTGCCATTCTTTGCTGCAGTAGCCAGCGCCTGGGCGATACGCGAATCACCAGCAATTCGATAGAGTGTAGTGTGGATTTCCACAACCTCGGGATCGATAGCCGCTTCATTAAAAAATCGAAGAATGGGATCAAATGATTCATAAGGAGTACAGATCAATATATCCTTCTGATCGAGCTGGTCAAAAAAGGAATGTTCGAAATCCTGATGTTCTTCTATCTGTTGCTGTTTCGGGAAGGACAATGCTTCCCGTTTTATTGGGAAGGAGAAAAAGTCCTTCAGATTATGGTAATATCCTCCCGCGACAACACTACTTTTTCGTAGGTCAAAAAGAACTGCAAGTCTTTCGACGAGCTGGTCTGGAAAACCCGGCTGATGTAAGAATCGGGTTGCGTAACCAAGATCTCTTTTATTGACTTCTGCCTCTATTTTCTGAGCGATATCACCATCAAATTCATCTTGCAAATTAAGCTCAGCATCCCGCGTGATTTTAAAGGAGTAAAAATTTAAACTCTTGCCTTTTATTACGTTGGGTAAAAATAGTTTAATGATATCGTCGATGAATACAACATATGTTTTGGAATTGGCCTGACAGGTGAAGAACCGATTAATGCGATCTGCGGGTATATTGACGATGAACAGATCAGCCGTATTATTGTCTGTCAGTGCAAAGTACAGGCGGTTGTTGATCGGGAAAAAAGTGAATTCTTCGTTAACTGGAATGATTTGCAGATAAGAAGCAATCGTGCTAAAAAAATATTTGGCTGCAAGCGATTTTACAGCTAATGGAATCTCTTGGTTATAGATTAGGATAATATTTTCGGCAGCTAACTGCTGAATAATATCAGTTAAAAAGAGTCCAAATTTTTCCTGTTGTTTATCGATAATTTTGGATGCTTTTTTATACGTTCCAATATCGAGATTCGGGACGACTTGGTCAGTTGTCTTTTTTTTAATTTTCTTCCATGCCATCAATACAGGCATCCGTACACGGTAGAACTCATCTAAGTTTGACGAAAAAATGGCGAGGAACTGTAATTTCTCCAACAATGGTACTGCCGGGCGCCCAGCTTCGGTAAGTACCCTGTCATTAAAGGAAAGCCAACTGATATCTCTATTGATATATAGGTCTTTTTTTTTCATTCGAAAAATAATCTAAGGAATAATGCGGTTAAAAGAGCTGTATCTATCTTATAAGAGTGTTGCAATAACAAATGAAATAACAGAGATGACCAGGCCAAACATAAAGATGCCATAAGCATAACGTAATAACTTGTATTTTCTGCCCAGAACGACACCCTGGGAATAAACGTCTTTTGTAAGCATACCGTATAAAAACTCCGAGTCGATCATTACTTTTTGCATCCCATCATTATAGTCGTCGAGTTTCATTTTGTAGAAGTTCCCGAAAAATAATAGATTGACGGTTTTATTCTCGATCTCTTGTTTTGAAAATTTTCCAGCAGGTATTTTGGGGATAGTCGATAATATGGCCATAACCATAGTTGCCACAACGATGACAGTGAGGATAATCGTTGGGAAGATTAGATGCTCGTTACTATCTAATTTTCTAAATAGTACTGCAATAACAACGGATAGAATAATAGAATTGACAGTTAATAATATGTTGGCTTTATTGTCAGCCATGTCGCTCAGGCGCTGGTTGTTGGACGATGTTATCCGAAACATCGTCTCTATACCACGTTCGGGTTTGGCGCTTTTGTCTTTCTCTTTTTTTGTTTCTTTTTTGTCTTCTTTTTTCTTGGCCTTAGATTTTTCCTGTTTTCGTTCGAGTTCTTTTAAGTTCTGTTCTTTTTTAGCGTTGAGCTTTTGTTGCGCGTAATCCGTATGGTAATGATGGCTGGACAAGAGTTTTATCGTGCCTGCACGCCAGACATCTTTGTCAATTTCTTTTCCCAATACAGCTTCGGCTTCGGCTTTCATAAGCTTGTTCCTGTTTTCAAAGTCATCATTACCAAAATGGAACAAGTCAGCATCACAGAGAATTTGTTCCAGTAGGTTGTTTGGGTCCTGAGGCATTCGTGTAGCTAGGATGCAGCCTTTGATTTTTTCTTTAACATCTTCGGATATGCCTTTATCTTTCAGAAAGTCCAAAGCGATTTCCACGCTTATTTTCTCATGGCCAATCGCGTTGTCAGATTTTACATAACCTAGATCATGAAAATAAGCAGCGCTGATCACGATAAAATGATCTTCATTGTTTAACTTATAAAACGATGAAATTTCTTCTGCCGCCTTTACTACTGAATGTGTGTGTAGGCTGTTGTGAAAACAATGGCAAGAAGATATGTTTTCCACAATATAAGTATTAGAATAGTGCTCTATCTGTTTTAAAAGCTCGTTATAATCTATCATGACCAATATGATGTTTATTTAGAATAAAAGTATTCAATATCTTTAACATCTTATATACATTTGCCCTCTTTTCGTAATTTTTTGATCTAGTTCAAGTTTATTGTTGCACTCACCCGCACAGTGCTATCCACCTCTAATTGCGCTAGCTGCTCCGATCTGCTCTGCGTAGCGTATGGCCATAACTTGTATAGCCCACAGTCCTTTGTTGCTGCCTTCCAACGCTCATCCGTTTTTATGTGATAGTCCCTTCCGGTGAGGCTCTTTTGTCGCCCCTTGTACCATTCTTTTCAGTTCACGGTCTCCATACTTGTGATCATTCTCGATTCCATTTGTTCCCAGCCCTTGTTCAACTGCTTTTTTGAAGCCCCGACGCAGGTCGGCTCCTACTCATACGATCTGACGCGTTTTTCCCTGTGCCTGCATGGTCGAAGTTTGTCTTTCTCGATCCTAATATACCGCACTATCGGTTATATACCGTTCCGAAAAACCATTCAGAATTCGTTTTCCTGAAGATGTAATCTCGAAATACCTAAACATGCTCCGTTCATCTCCCTGCATTCGTTCTTTATGGTCGGGTTACTTTCGGAGCTCTTTTACATCGGGATTCCTATTCGCCACGGGCCGCGACTTTTCCTGCCGTTATATCATAGCGATAGCGGATGGAATCATTTTTCCCTGCAATGTTCCATTGTAAATTCTATAAAACGGCATCCGATAGCCTTTTTCTGCTGCTCGTTCCTGTGGTTAAAGGTCTGTTGGAGCTGTCCTGCAAAAAGAATCGGTCAAGTTCACAGGTAGTTAAGGATATATTGAAATAAATAAGAACAAAAGGCTTGGAAGTGATTATAAAAACTCCCTATCTTTGCACCACTCCGCAAGGGAGGGACGGTTGCTCTGAAAGAGGGAACCATGAAAAAAAGAGGGGTTTAACGGGAGTTAGACGCAGAAACCGGAAAAAGAAAAAGAAAAAAAACTTCAAAAGTTTTTTGGAAGTTCAAAAAAGATTTCTACCTTTGCAGTCCCAACGGAAACGGAGGGGAAACAGAAAAAAGATAAAGACAGGCGCAATGCCTATCGGAATATAGCGGATACGGAAGTTGAAGCGCAGAAGTTCTTTAAGAAAACACAATCATGTAAGCGTGACGAGTAGGAGACGAAAGTCATGAACAAA